>Ga0214545_1012704_pt1 | contig 10839 bp, 9 predicted proteins | sample CNSS4metaG_FD_160064 | JGI IMG/M metagenome (GOLD analysis project Ga0214545, IMG submission 160064) | Root nodule microbial communities from cowpea collected in UCLA plant growth center, Los Angeles, California, USA - CNSS4 | ecosystem: Host-associated > Plants > Roots > Nodule | place: USA...
TATATATATATATATATATATATATATATACTAAAGTAAAATGAAAAAATCTTATAATAACTTATATCTCTATGACGAAGAACATGGTGCTTTGAACACTTAAAAAAACATGAAAAAACCTTAGAAAAAAATTACCGTAAAAACAAAAAAAAAATTAAACCTTGAACACTTGAAACAAAAGTACGATTGAAGAAATGTATTATCTTTCTTCAAAGGCTGCAAAAACAATAGAAAGATTATAAAATACAACAAAATAAGTAAGATCTGAAGAAGTAAAATTAAAAAACGCATAAATCGGATGGTCTTGAAGTAAAAATGAAACGCATATACAAACTTGATCTTTTAGATAAATGGTCTTAAATTGTCCTCTAATATTTTGTAACTTGGCCATTGATTTTGTGCTTAAGAGGAGAATATGAACTCCAAAATTTGAAAAAAAAAAGTGAATCAAAATCCCAACTTTAATCACCTCAAGAAATGAAACCAAATGAGAAATTAAATGTATTGTATTTAAGATTTGAATAGACTTCTCAATTGTAACGTCCCATTTGATTATTAAACGAAATTAAAGAAAACGTCATGCAATGATAGTATAGTAGCGTAGTCTTGGAGTCTGTAACACAACCCCTACAACCTGGCACACCACAATGTCAATAGAAACCAGATACAAGTCTAACAAAGAATGAAGAGTAGAAATACAAAAAACGATACATGGGCCATAGCCCTAAAGAAAACACGAAGAAAACTCCAGCCCAGATGGCTAAGCAGCGGAATCACCATTCCTTTGTTGACCACGAGAACCTCACCCATCTGCTCCCATCAATTAAATTGATGATCATCGCAAGAAAGAACAGCCACATACAATACAACCATACAGCAAAACGGGTAAGCTAGAGCCAATAACATATTCATCATACCGTCAATTATATTTTCACCATTCAATATTCATACCACAACCAAGCATGTTACGACCTTGCAACCAATACACTACGACATGACTCGACTCATCCGGATACGTATAACTTAGTCAGATTCAGCGGATGCTTGCACTTGTGGTGGATACCTCTGCTCAACCCCGAGCTGCTCACCCCCGAGCTATGTGTTACAAGTGTTACGATGAATAAAATTTCCCTCACCACAAGGTTAGCCCTTAATGAATTTCAGGCCTCCTACTACTCTCACCACAGGAGTCAGTCCGCTCTAAGTGAGACTAACTGGCTCCTTAGAGTGTCAGGATGCAACCTTAACTTGAATCCTTACCTAGTTATACAGATGGGGCACCACCATGGACACCCACTAACAGGGGCCATGGAAATACATCCCGACCACTGAAGCGCGACCCTGAAAGTCTCACCTAGAGACCCCAAGGAATTATGCACTGACACGAACCAGCATACATAAACAGCCAAGAATTTATACATACGTCGCACATGACATTTCAAACCAAAGCCCATAACAAGATTCCATTTCTCGTATGTTGAATCATTGCCAACTCGTTATTCCCAATCATGAGTGGAGCATTTCTCCTCATAACATAACCATGCCACTGGTTTACCAACCATCAAGATTTATTGTTACTCATACCAAACTTGTCACTCCAATTTCATGAATCATCTCACACAATTATCATGTTCCCGTCACGTCAAAACTCATAACTCAAAACTCATACACCACACCATTTATACATGCAATCCAGTTCATAAATTTAAAGGTAAAACTCATACAAGCATGTTGTTCACTTCTTAAAATCCAAGAAACATCAAGACCAACCCATTCCTCACCCAGCACCTCGCTCAGGCAGAAAGGTCTCGCCCAGGCGAGGAGGACCCTCGCTCAAGCGAGCTCCCTTCGTCTAGGCGAGAGCTCGACTTCCAGCATGAGAACCCTGCGCGCGTTCTCGCTTAGGCAAGACCCTCCTCGCTTAAGCGAGACGTTCGCTCGCCCAAAACGTACAGTGGGTCGCTTGGGCGACCCTTCGCGAGGAAATACCTAGGCGAGCCCCTGTAACTCTCGCCTAGGCGAGACAAGTTCGCCTAGGCGAGTCTATCAGACTCCGCCATTGTTCCTCTCTGCCATCAGCACAGTTTCATACCCAAGCAACAAATCAACTCACACCATACACTCATAGTCACATATAAGCACGAAAATCACAGAATAACATCAAAGCAACCATTTTTGTACCGAACAATAGGGTTCTAGCTTCCCTTACCGGGAATAAGCTAGAAAAAGACCCGACACGAGCTTGACTCTAAACAGCGGAACGCAGTCCTCAAGAGGCGACTCCAAGAGGTAGGACGGGAAACGGCTTCGAACTGGCGTGCTCACGATGGTCCCCAAACCCTAGCAGAGGTAGAAGACGGCTGCGGCTCTAATGCAAGGATGACAATTTTTCTAAAAATGTGAGAAATGTTTGGTTTAGGGCAGACCTAGTGACTTTATTTGTTGGGCTGGCCTTAGGCCCACTCACAAGGACAGCCCACTAACTTTAGGGCAGAAAAAGATAAAAGATTTTTAATGGGCCTTACATTCCCTCCAACAACAAAAATTTTTGTCCTCGAAAATAAAGACTCACCAGTTAAACAGATGTGGATGTGATTTTCTCATGTCCTCCTCCAACTCCCAAGTCGAGTCATCCGTCCTCCGATCCCAGATGACTTTGGCAAGACTGACGATCTTTCCTCGACGTTCCTCAACCTTTCTATCCTCAAGAGCGATGGGTGGTACTTCCACGGTGAGGTCTTCCCTGATCTGTATATCCTCAGCTTCCAACACGTGGGCCGAATCAAATACATACTTCCTTAGTTGTGACACATGAAATACCGGATGAAGGTTTGCCAACTACGGGGGTAAAGCTATCTCATACGGACCAAGGAATTTAGGAGAAAGTTTCCTTGAGCGGAGAGCCCTTCCCACACCGGTGGTTTGGGTCACACTCAAGAACACATGATCGCCAGCTGCGAACTTCAAGGGCCTCCTCCTACGGTCTGCATAGGCCTTTTGCCTACTCTGAGAAGCCTGCATCCTATCTCTCACCATCCTCACCTTCTCGGTGGTCTGCTCTAACAACTCGGGTCCAACAAACACCACTTCCCCATCCTGATACCAGCAAAGAGGAGTCCTACACCTCCTGCCATAGAGAGCCTCGTATGGCGCCATGCCAATGCTCGCATGAAAGTTGTTGTTGTTGGTAAACTCGATCAAGGTCAACACCTCATCCCAAAATACATGTCCGTAGTAAGTCCTCAAGTGACTGAATGGTCCTTTCTGATTGACCATCCGTTTGGGGGTGATAAGCTGAACTCATGGTGAGCTTGCTACCCATCGCACCTGCTACCCATCGCACCATGTAGCGTCTGCCAAAACCGAGACGTGAACCGTGGGTCTCTATCGGAAACTATGCTCGAAGGCACTCCATGAAGCCTTACTATCTCTTTAATGTACAGCTAGGCCAACTTGGCCATTGACATCCTCAAGTTCATCGCCAAAAAGTGAGCACTCTTGGTCAATCGATCTACTATCACCCAGATGGTGTCATGTCCTCTAAAAGTCCGCGGAAGATGAGTCACAAAGTCCATGGACATGCTGTCCCATTTCCACACGGGTATCTCCAACGACTATAGAATCTCACCGGGTCTCTGATGTTCCACCTTCACCTTCTGACACGTTAAACATACTGATACAAACTGGGCCACATCTTTCTTCATCCCCTGCCACCAGAAGGTTTCCTTGAGATCCTGGTACATTTTAGTCATGCCCGGATGCAGACTAAGACGACCCTTATGTCCTTCCTCAAGAATTAATCGTTTTACCTCCGCATCATCGGGTATACATACTCTGCCCCGAAACCTTAGTATGCCATCATCACTCAAGGCAAAGTCTCTAGCTTCCTCTGATCCAAGCTGTTCTGTAACCCTGTTCAGACTGGCATCCAACAACTGTCTCTCCTTGATCGAGTCCAAGAAGTCACTAGATATAGTAAGGGTGCTATACCTAATGGACTCGGATCCCAACTCCACCTGTATCCTCCTGTCTCTGAAATTCTCTAGTAGTTCTACCTCTTTTATCATGAGATGTGCCGTATGTACCGTCTTCCTACTCAGAGCATCTGCCACCACATTTGCCTTCCCCGGGTGATATAGGAGCTCGAAGTCATAGTCCTTTAGGAATGCCATCCACCTCCTCTTCCTCATGTTCAGCTCCTTCTGATCAAACAAGTACTTTAAACTCTTGTGATCACTGAACACCCGAAACTGAGCACCATACAGATAGTGCCTCTAGATCTTCAAGGCAAACACTATCGCTGCCAACTCTAGATCATGAGTGGGGTAATTATGCTCATGTACCTTTGTAGATATGACAATGGCGAACACTTTTTCTTACCATCTTATATTATGCGTACTCAAGGGTCTAGAAAGCAACAAGATGTAGTGAAAAGTATAAATGCAGCGCAAATGCAAAAGTTTTTTTAGGTAGTGTATGTAAAATGCAAGTCTTGTTTATTTTGGTTCAATGAAAGTGTGTGATAGTGTTGTGTAAAAATATGTCTTTTCAAAGATTCGATGCATTGCATGCATTACCAAACCAGTGTTTATGAACAGTTTCAATTTTTGTAGTCTTTTATGTTTTCAGATTCACTGAATTGTATCTCTAACTGCTAAAGGCCTTGGATATTCTTGGAAACACCAAATAACGAGTAAATAAAAGAGTGCTTGGAGTGTTTAACTTTTAACTTTTAAATGATGAATGATTATCTAAATTTTAACTAGACTTGTATATCTTGTTATAGTAGACAACACCAAAGACATGATTGGATTATGTAGCCCTCAAGTAGAAGCTGACACACATTAATTAGAAGCAACACTATTAGGACTCCTTCCTATAGGGACATATTCAGCTAGATCCAAGGATGTAGTTAATACTTCCTTAGCACTAAACATGAGGTTAACATTTCAAAATTGCTTTTCTATGTGACTTTATCCAATGATCCAAGATTGCATTGGTCACTTTATGCATTGTCACTACATTAAATAACCAAAACTTAAGCTATCCTATGTCTCTGTGCAACTCCCAATGTTGTTTATGGGACTTGTTTCAAACAATTTTGTCAACAATGTGCCTCGTGAATTAACAACCCAACAAACTAATAACAAAAAGTTTCAACACACCTACTAATACCTAACATTGATAGTAGAGAACTCAAAACAACACATTCTAATAAAAATATCATTCATAAATGTCTATAAAAATTATCTAACTATCAATACAAACTCCAAAAACTAACCTTCATTGTCGTGTCATAGGGTTCACCTCCAAACCAAAACCCCCCTCTGCTACCTAAGAGATTAACCTATTTTCAACACAAATCCATTTCTAAATCAAATAACAAGTTCAATTTTTGACTTTAGGAAATAAAAAATCTCACACTCAAAACTGAACTCCTTGACTCACTGCCAAGAACCTCAACTCCATCCAATTATTCCTCCACACAAAGATCTCAATCACCTTCGACTTCAGCATTGGGGATACATTAGGGTTTGGCAATGCAAACTAATCAACAAATCAGACAAGCGTTTTGACCTTAACTCGCAATTCCTGCTCAAATGTGCGAAATCGGCATCCAAGAACCCTTAAATTGATTCGCTCAAGCTTCACCGATCTTTAAACAAAATGGAGGGCGGACAAGAATGGAGGGTGGACAGGAATGAAGGACGGAAAATGCACTGGAAAAGAAATGAAGAAATGAAGTTGGAAAAGGAATGAGGAACAAGGTACGCGCATGTAGCTGAAAAAGAAAATAAATGCACCTTGTTGCGCGAAGAAGTGAGAAATGCATCTTTTTGCTTGAAGAATCAGTGTGCAAATGGTTACTCAAACATGAAATGGGTAGTGGGTGCGCGCCGATGAAAGGGATAAATTTTAATATGTGCCAATCCTTTTAAATTTTCATTTTTCCCTCTTTCTTAAACCCAAGGTTGGCATAGAGTCCATAAACGACAAGACTATTATGTCACAGGGTTGCATGATACTACAATGTCGTCATGAAAGACGTTAAATGTGACGTACAACTTAGATAATAATATAAAATATAAATATTGAACTTTCTTATTTTTCATATAGTTTTACTAAACTTTATAGTAGTCTTGTGGCATATGTTTTTGGATATTTATCAAGATTGCAGTTTCTTTATAAATCCTTCTTTAGAACAAATGAAGTGAAACCTATACGTTGCTAATCCTTGCTTATTTTTGACAATGTATCTATCGTTTAAGATTTCTTCCAACATATTTTTCACTTCATTCTCGTAAAACTTCATCTTATGGGTCTGTGTCGGTTACAAAGCAATAAATAGAACCTGAAATTTAAGAAAGGTTAGAAGACTAAGAGAGAAAGTGAAAGAATGCATCTGTGATGAGAGATCAAGTGATAGGAAAAAAAAAAGAATACTCCTTCCAAGGGTTTCTCCTTCAATAAGGGTTTTCCCTTTGAGCTAGCGCTAGTTTCTCCAATGTTGCCAATTCATGAGGAATCCTCTTTTACCCTCTCCTACTATTTGATGTATCCACCCCAAGGCTTATAGCTTGGGCCAACGCCTAGGCCAAATCATACTCAAGACCCAATCCATGGTCCATATGCATCTTAAGCCCAAAGCCCACCAAGAGTCACAATAACAAGGAGCATTCTAAAGAAGATCTAAATGGTCTTTCATCAAAATGGCCACACTTCTCATGGGCTTCAATTACTCTTTTCATGGGCCAAATAAGTTGTGAAGATATGAAGAGATTGCATCATTGAGCATTAGAATAGCCTTTTAAATTGAACTCATCGTTCAGGCCTAGCTTTCATAAATAATAGGCTAAATAAACTTATGCATTGGATTTTAATTGGGCTAATCCAAGCCCAATAAGGAGTCTTGGCCGAGACACCCCATTCACCACAGGGGAGGTGCAACTTTGGCTTGCAAAGGAGTGTCATGCCACTTGTCACGCATCCAAGCTATCATGCGCATCCAAGGGCTAAGAGAGAGACTTCTTCTTCAAGACTTGCATTTCATTTCAAACACCATTTCATGTGCATGTGCATTAGTGACATTCTCTTCTATAAAAGAGAGTCCTCTTGCACTTTGTAAAGTTTACTCTTGAAATTTCTAATAGAATATTTATGTTGAGATACTACATTCTTTTATTATTTTGAGAGCACCTAAGCTAGAGGTTTACAACATTTCCTCTAGCCACCTTCGACTAGCCTAGTTTCTAGTCTAGTTCTCCTTTCATCACTTCAAATTCCATTGCTGCAAGAGCCTTAAACACTTGTCTCCATGCCATTTTTTGTTGTATGGAGTTCCTACCAACCACCATACATTGGAGCTCCATCATTGTTCAAGCTAGCAACTAATAAATTCTTTCACTTCTCTTTATGACCTAATTATATGTAACTACTCTAACTTCTTTGTGTTGTCCTGGGCTCCATATATGTTTCGTGTTTATGATTTCATTGTGAAGCCATGTAAAAGGTTAAAAGAGAAACTTTAACTTGACTATATATGTTGGGTTTTTGATTGATGCATGTGCATTTTGGTACATTTACAGGAAGGTGAAGCAATTCTGGAGGCACTTACTCCTTCTTGGCAACTATTTGGTTATGGTAAGGTAAGTGAAAATGTCTTTAATGACATCTTTGTCATTTTACAATTTTTATTTGTCAATCTGGATGGCTTTTTTATGTTAAGTTCTGGTCAACATTATGAGGTTCATTGTTGGTAATTGTTAGACTTAGTTACAACCTGCTTTATTGAATATGGGTATATCTCCTACTATAGTGACAGGGAGAAAATCCCAAGAACTTCTTGATTCTTACACACAGTTTGCACTAAACTCTGAGAGACCTTCTCTCAGCCTTTCCCACCAATTCTGTGAATAGAAAACAAACTAAAAAAACACCTAAACCCTTAACAAACTTATAAAGGTCTGTTATAGGTTACATTACTAATTGTTTCAAACTGTTTCAACTGTTTTCTTTTCCCTCCTTTTGTACACAATACCATATTATGGTAGAAAACAATATTTGAAGGGAAAAGAATTTATAGCACTTTCTAGTTATTTAAATTTCTGTTTTGCTATGACATTTTCAGAATCCCACCTTGCTGCTTGAATATGTATGTAATTAAATATTCCAAAGTAATAGATAGTACTATCTATTACTAGTAATCTTAAATAAATATTGTCTACTTCCTTAATATTACGAATGAGTATTTTATTGCATATTTTTATTTGAATTGGAAATGATTGATTACATAATTATATTCAATTTTATTATCTGCTAATATGCAACAACTTTTGGTTCAGGTACTTGTTGCAGGGCTGTATACATTATTAGGTGGGTGCATGTTCTTTCATAAACTATCAATTGTTGATAGTTTAAAACTTAAATTTTTAGGTTGCATCAAGGTTGTAGATTTTTCTTTTTTACTTTTAATATGTACCTCTGCATATATATATATATATATATATATATAATATATATATATATATGTGTGTGTGTTTGTGTGGGGGGGGGTGGGGGGGGGTAGGAACATAGGTTTATGTCAACTTATTGGTGATTAATCAAATTTTTCTTGCACTATGTTTTAAGACGTTATGTAGTTTATTCAAATTCATTTTGTTTTAATAGCTTAAATTGAAGCTAAATAAATCATGGACAAGTGATTTCATGTCTATGATCTTTTTACTAAAACCTTCCATCACTCTATTATTCACCATCCTCATGGGATGAGGCTTTTCTTTGTTATCTTGATTTCATAAAGAACATTAGTATTCTCTCAGAGTGAGAGAAGACATTACAATTAATTTGTGCACTTGGCCTCGGTTTGGTATGTTCATTTCCTTTCAGCAAGTGTTTTTCAAGTTTCACTGAGTTTTTAGTTTATTTATCACTTATGTTGGGAATAAGTCAATAGAGTATATTTTGGGATCAAGACGAGAGAAGTGAAAGATTAAGCACACATAACTAAAATAGAGACAAGAAAAATAAGACTCACAATAAGCAAAATGGAAATTTTATACTGATGGAAGAAATTTACATCACCTTCCTCTTTACTAAAGAATTTCTCAAAATTATGAGAATTCAAGAAAGGAGAGAAAGAAAATGAGAAATGGGATGTTGTTTGTAAACAGGGGACATTTGGTTTCTTTTATAGCCACCAGCCCATGCCCTCAAGGTGCTCCCACCAATGTGGGACTTTTTCTTAACAATCTCCCACAAGATTTTGATGAAACCAATCAAATATTCACACCTTCATTATTTTTTACCTTCATGTTGCTTGTTCTTATGATAAACTTCAGTAGGATCGAATCCATGTAGACTTTATTGACACTAAATTCTGATCCTCTGAAATGTAATGTAACACATGAGGTTGCTTCTAAGGACCTCTTATCAATATTTTACTACTCTCTGTCAAACCTGCCATGAACCTACTAACCACTCCCACTGCTTGTGCAATGTTTGATCTTTTATACATCATATCATTCATAAGGCTATCCACCACAAATGCACTCGGTACTTGAGACTTCTCCATTCCCTATGCTTCACTGTTAGGACTTATACTTGTGGATAATGTACTATTGATAGGAGATGGGGTAAAAATTGGCTTACACTCTTGCATGTTGAAGCGCTGCAAGACTTTCAGTAAGTTTTACTTTTGAGAAAGCCAAATCTTCCTATTTTTTCTATCTTAGTAAATTTACATCCCTGAAATCCTTATTTGCTGTAGATTTGAAATTTTTTGGGGCCTACCTCCAACATGTCATCCATATACAACATCAGTGGTCTAAATACTCAGTCCGTTGCAACTAAGGCTTATGAAGGAATCAAAATATATTGTATGAACACTTAAGTGCCCTCGTTAAATTGTACTGAGATTTATTCAACCCTACAAACCAAGTTTTCTTGTTCTTTATCGCCTTGTGGTTGGAGCATTGTAAGACCTGAGAAAATTAAATAAATAAATAAATATTTATTTAATAAATGCAAGGGCGGGAATCCCTAAGTTCATTAATATGGATAAAGAAGACAAGAAGCAATGGTAGCTCAAGTGGTTAAGAGTATTTGACTATTATAAGAGGACTTAGGTTCAAGCCTTGTGTATGTCATTAGCATATTAATTTAATTGTTTTATTATTTTAATAATATGCTTGATCATGGTGTGCGATAATATAATCCTAGAGGTGTAGGATTTATCATGAAACATGAATTAGTTGAATGGTTGTGCAATTGTTTAGTAATTGAGTTAGGGTAGGTTTGAACCTTGGCTAGCACAATATTTTTTTGGTTCTGCAATGTTAGGGAAAACCTAGAAACCCTAGTAGCCGTTAGAGAAACCAAAGAAGCAAGGAATAATCTGTTACACTGCAATGAACTCACATGTTAATGGTGTTAATTTTATTTTCGTTTTGGGTAATTAACGGAGAATTAATAAGACTAATAATGGATGAAAGGGAGGAGAATGATGCTCTTAGGAAGGAATTTTCGTGTGGCTACCAAAAGGGAGTTTTAGAACCCTAAAAACAGAACTTAGGAGAGTGTTAGAAGGCTGGAAGGAGTGCCTAAGGGTGGAGATCAAATGGAAGATCAATATGGTGTAAGAAAGGATTCTAAGAGTACTTTTGGAGCCAGAATTACAGGTTAAGGAAGCTGTCATTTCTTGTTTTAATGATATTTGATGAGTACGTATTTTTGCCCTCATTTAATGTTTAATTCTGGGTATTTAATTGAATTTGGGTGCCTAAAGAGTGATTTAATTGATAATTTTGATAATTAGGTTGTTTGAGCTTGTGTGATAAAAAT
>Ga0214545_1012707_pt1:0-2500 | contig 10836 bp, 3 predicted proteins | sample CNSS4metaG_FD_160064 | JGI IMG/M metagenome (GOLD analysis project Ga0214545, IMG submission 160064) | Root nodule microbial communities from cowpea collected in UCLA plant growth center, Los Angeles, California, USA - CNSS4 | ecosystem: Host-associated > Plants > Roots > Nodule | place...
TAGGGAATTCAAACTAAAGTAATGCAAAACAAAGATAAAGGTGATGGAATAGAAGACTCCCCTCTAGACATGCTTCTAGTGATCCTTCTTGAGGGAGCTTCTAAGGAGGTGGTCATGCCTTCATCAGTTCTGGTCTGGGATATGCTTGATGTTGTCATGAGCAGGTAGGTTCATGACTGGTGATGAACACGTGACGATATGAGCGGAGAGGTTCATATCCTATTACTCTCATGTGGGGATACGAACGAGGTAGGTTCGTATGTTCCGTGCTCACACTTGAGAGATGCTGCGAGCAGGGAGGTTCGTAGCTGGTGGATCACGTGTGATGAAGTACGAGCGGGAAGGTCTGTAGACTTGGACTGCGAGCAGGAAGGTTCGTAGAGTTGGACCACGAGCGGACAGGTTCGTGGAAGCATTGGAATCCCTAAGACCAGCTTGAGTATGTACCTTGTGTAGCATAGGGTGCTTTTCTTGTTTCGTTATCATGTTGTGATGTGAGACTTGGATCAGGGGATGTTGTGCCATGAGCGGGTAGGTTCATGGATGGTGGCGAACACGTGATGATATGAGCAGGGAGGTTCATATCTTGTTACTTTCGTGTGGGGATACGAGCGAGGTAGGTTCGTATGTTCGTGCTCACACTTGAGAGATGCTGCGTGCGGGGAGATACGTAGCTGGTGGATCACGTGTGTTGGACTACGGGCGAGTAGGTCCGTAGAGTATAACTACGAGCGGGGAGGTTCGTAGAGTGTAACATCCTGTCAGGATATTACGGATTTAATAAAATCAAATAAATAAGAAGTCGCATTTAAAATAATTCCTCATTTCCCAAAACGCGGGAAATTTAAAATTTTATTACTACCAAATATAATTCCAAAATCAAAGTTTATAAAACTGAAATAGACAACAAAATGCCTCATGAAAGTTTACAATTTTATTTCCAAAACAAAATAAGTAAAAAGACTCCCATGCTATCCCTGCTCCGAATCTAAGCATCACCAGCACCACCTGCATCAACATCCTCTGCTGACGTGTACCACGCACACGATTATCGCCAAACAGAAGCAGATAGGGTGAGCTTAACAAAATCAACATACAATCATATTGATATACACATAAGTAGTCATTTATATAATTCATGCAAACACCCAAATAAAGTTTCTCACTCTATTTCGTATCACCTGGCCACAACCAAATCATTCGTGTGCTACCTCTTTTAGTGATTACCCCAAGGTGACTTGCTGCCATACCTATAGGCCACAACCGATAGAGCACGTGCGAGAACCATTGCTATGGATCATACACCGTAACGCCATGTGGAGTTCCCAAATACGTACATAGTTCGCATCGTCCCAAGACTACCAAACTCGTCAGCTATCTACTAAGGAGGGCAATCCATATGGACCCATCCGTACTGGCCACAACCAACACACTCACACAGGTAACACTCGCCAACCTAAGCTCAACTCAAGGGTTCCTTGTGTTCATCCGCCATCCCGAGCTCAACTCGAGGGATGCCATTTCGAGCTCAACTCGAGGAATGTTACGTGCTTAACCCCTATCCCGAGCTCAACTCAAGGGATACGTTCCGAGCTCAACTCAAGGAACACCAACAATTCCACCTTCGAAGCACCACTAAAAGCCTTGTAGATCACGCATCCAAAAATCCAACACCCAAGGCTGCAACAGTCAAATTGCCTAGCGGGGGACACATACCGCTAGGCGCTATTAGCTTCTAGGCCGCCTGGCGGGGGGACACGTACCGTCATGCGCCAAGCGCCTTTGAACCCTCAATTTCTGCAGCCACTGCCTGGCAGAATAGACCACACCGCCAGGCGCACGTACCCCAGTAGACCTTTAATCCTGCAGATATCGCCTGGTAGAACTTCCTTCACCGCTAGACGCCTCACGTCTTACAGAGCTCCCTAGAGTAGAGCTATTGCCTGGTGGACTTAACACTGCCGCCAGGCGCCATACCAGTACCTGCATTGTACTGGTTTAAAGGGAGGTTAGACCTACTTCCATCATTCATTTCCTACTTCCAAACTCTCGCTAAGTCATTACCACTTAGGTACATCACTCCTTAAGTGACTAATTCCCTATCCAAACTTCCACTCCCATTCAGGTATGACATCCCAATATGCTTAAACAAAATAAACAGATTTATCTGATGTTAATATTGCTCACACTTACCCATTCACAATTCACTCAATACCATTACCAAGTTGTCTCTAACTTCCCACTTATAGTTGCCTAAAGTCTGCCAACAATTCCTCCCACCTCAACTCAATCCTCTAACTAATACATTTCTTATTCACCAATTAACATTCCCAATTCCATTCACTTGTCAATCTGGACCTCAAAATCCCCCACATCGTCACTGTCTCGTGCAACCACACAGAAACAATACTACTGCGAAGGCGCCTGGCGGCAAGCCCCGTGCCGCCAGACGACACCTGGATTTCTGGGCAATTTCCCAGTCTTGTTGCCCCGACGAATG
>Ga0214545_1012707_pt1:7500-10836 | contig 10836 bp, 3 predicted proteins | sample CNSS4metaG_FD_160064 | JGI IMG/M metagenome (GOLD analysis project Ga0214545, IMG submission 160064) | Root nodule microbial communities from cowpea collected in UCLA plant growth center, Los Angeles, California, USA - CNSS4 | ecosystem: Host-associated > Plants > Roots > Nodule...
CAATCATATGAGTTCAAAGGTTTTTAATTTTAATTGAGAATTTACTTTGATTAAATTTAGAAACTTTCATGTCATTGAATGGGCTTTTGCCAATGATTGAGAATGTACTTTGATTAGAGGTGAAAACTTTAGCTAAAATTAATCAAGAATGTACTTTGGTTAATTAGCTTTTTGCTTGATTTTAGAGGTAAAAGAATGGACATGATTAAGAATAGTAATATTTAATTGAGAATGTACTTTGGTTAAATTTACTATGATTAATCTACAAAGTTCTTGCTTTTGATTGAGAATTTACTTTGGTTAATAGTGAGAACGCCAACAAATTAATTGAGAATTTACATTGATTCATTTATAAATCTACAACAATAATTAATTGAGCAATAATCTTTAGATAACCGATGATGGATCTATTTTGAAAAAGTAGTGGAATCAAACTAATTTTCTCTATCATTGTTTTTTATCCTTTTATCTTTTTAAAATTTTATTTCTTTATTCCTTATTTTATTTGATTAACCATTTTGTATAGTTTTTATAACAACTAATTTGTTAAAAATCAATTCTGTGTTCGTTGGGAGACGACCTTGGGTTACTTTACCCTTTCTATTTTGTTGGCTACTTTCTTAACAATATTGAAGTTGTTATAGATAAGTAACATTAATTTGATCCCGTCAATGACAACGTTATCAATAAGCTATATTACAGCCTTTGAAGGATGGGAATCTAACTTATAATTGGTGAAAGAAAGAATAAAAAGTAAAAAAGAAAACCACATGGTAAAGGTAATCTCTTTTTGTACCATCCCTAAGGAATATTACTTAATTAAATAAATAAATATGGAAAATGAAATTAAAACGTCGCAATATTATTATTCCCAAACACGGGAAAATTTAAAATGTTTAAACAACGCGCCAAAATTTATAAAATAGTAGTAGTAAAAGCATTATAGTTTCCAAAATCCATTAACATAAATGAAAGCATAGTAAAATCCCTAACTCTAGTCCCAGCTAGCCCTCACTCTGTCGTTTGTGCATCCACAACATCACTTGTATCATCATTTGCTCCCGTGTAACAAATCACACGATCATCACAATCACAAACAGAAAGGGTGAGCTTATGAAATTAGAATTAACATATAAAATAACAGAATATAAGCAAGACACCCATCTTATTCATCCTAATTAGTTCTTGGTCAAGACCTTACTCCTCAAAGCTTTTCAGCCTTCATAACACACAAGTAGTTAGCCTTGGACTCAGAATTTATGATGCTCACACGAACCTGCCCGCTCGTGGTCCTGCCTCTACGAACCTCTTCGCTCGTAGTCCTACTCTAGGGACCTGCCCGCTCGTAGTCCAACACATGTGATCCACCAACTACGTACCTCCCCGCACGTAGCATCTCTTAAGTGTGAGCACGGAACATACGAACCTACCTCGCTCGTATCCCCACACGAGAGTAACTGGATATGAACCTCCCGCTCATATCATCACATGTTCACCACCATCCATGAACCCACCCGCTCATGGCACAACATCCCCTAATCCAAGTATAGCATCACCACTTAAAACAACACACACACAGGCCATTGACAGCAGCAGTATCGCTTGGCGCAACCTAAGCGCCGCCAGGCGAAATCTGCCCAGACCGTCTGGCTGTACAAGCCTCACCGCCAAGTACCAAGTCATTGCAAACCCTCTATTTTTGAGTCTATCGCCTGGCAGACTACACTTTGCCGCCAGGCGCCATGCATGGCAAAAACCCCCTTTGGTGCTCCTATCGCCTGGCGACACGCTCCAACTGCCAAACGCTATATCAGTAGCGTACCAACTGTTGTTTTTGCACCTCAAACCAGACTATCTCACAATCCATTAACTCCTCCAAGGTATCAATGCACTCTTATCCATCAGAGTCTTATTCTTGGTTCCCTGGCACTCCACAAGTGATTCCATTACCTATAATTCCCATCCCTATTCTCGTATTCAAGACCTAGGATGTACCAGTTTTTCCATCATTATCAAACGAGTCAATCTAACTTATAATGATGCCACCCAGTATAGTACCTCATAGTACACAACCTGCATAACTCACATTGTAGCAGTACCACATATTTCGTCCAATTAACTTCCAATCCATGTTACACAACCTAGGATTGTTACCTTAAAGTGCACAATCATGCTTATAGTGAATTCACCACAATCAGAATTTGGAATTCCTGCATTTCATATTGACCATCATACTGGTTCTAAACTACCCATTACAATTTCTCCTGCAATTACCATTTAATCTAAATTTTCTCTTACATATTAGAATAACAACCATTATATTCTCTTCGTTACTCCTTTCAATTCCCAACATTAATACACTCTTCTTGCCACCTAACCTTAGTAATGGTCTTAAGACCCAATTCACTAACCCTTCTCTTGCCGTCACTGACCCAGAATTTTCAGAACAGTGCTGGTCAACCGTTATCGCCTGACGGGCAATAAGATGCCGCCAGGCGGCACAATAGTACCTGGGTAAAAATACCAGTTTTCTGTACCTGCAAAGAACATTTATTCCCCGAATTTAAACCAGTTTCCAATTTCAATCAAACACAACAATTCCTTCGCGATTTGTTAGACCCTTTCCCCTAACACTATTCTTTATGTATCAAAATTTTTTCTATCACATCTTAATCACCCCTAAATCCATGATTCAAAATGACCCATTTCATCCAAATATGAACCATTCCTATCAGCATTCCAATTCTAATTACAAGTACCCCAAACAACAAAAATAGTGTAGTATTATGTAATCACACAACCATAGGAACCTAACTAGAAGTTCAATGTATCATAAAATTCACAAAAACACAATGACGCGGTGACAGACAACGCGCAGCGCCTGGCAGTTCCTTCTCGCCGCCAGGCAGTTCGTGACAAAAACCTAGAATTTGGGTAAAAGTTGATGTGCCACCTAGCGGCACATCCTTGCCCGCCAGGCGGTTTCTGGGCTAAAACCCAGAATTCTACAGAAAACAGCGTAACAAGGTTGGGGTTCATACAATTAGGTTCATACAAACCCATACCATGCATTTCATCAAATCAGTGCACAACCACTGATGAGTTCAAATTTTTGCCCTCATTTAATATTTAAATTTGGGGATTTAATTGAATTTTCTGTGCTTAAAGATTGTTTAATTAGGATTTGTGATTATTGGATTTATTGAGTGAGTTTGGTAAAAGTGGCGTAAAAATTGATTTTAGTTGCATAAAATATTATTGGATATTCTAACGTTTGTTAATGCAGCTGGAATTTATTTTTGGTCAATTAATAGTGTGATTTTGAAATATTCAAAG
>Ga0214545_1012708_pt1 | contig 10835 bp, 7 predicted proteins | sample CNSS4metaG_FD_160064 | JGI IMG/M metagenome (GOLD analysis project Ga0214545, IMG submission 160064) | Root nodule microbial communities from cowpea collected in UCLA plant growth center, Los Angeles, California, USA - CNSS4 | ecosystem: Host-associated > Plants > Roots > Nodule | place: USA...
AATATATAGATAATATATATATATATATATATATATATATATATATAATAAATGAGCGTTTAATTTAATTATCTGGTGATATAATGGAATGAATACAAGTATGATGATATTTTACGGTAGATATCCGTTAATTAAAATAAAACTATTAGTATAAAGAATAGTAATTATGGAAGAATGATTTAACGTTTAAATTTATACGTGACCGATATAAGAATGAGAATAATTAAAAATTGTTTGAATCTCAATCCAATAACATTTCAAAGAATTAAGGATAAATACATAAGATTAAAGAAATAAAATAATTTATTTTTGTGATATTGTAAAAATTTTAATAAAATCAGACTATGATGGTCCACTTTCAACTACATATAGGTTCGTCAATAATAAAATATATATATATATATATATATATATATATATATATTATATACTTTCATAATAATATAATAAAGTTAATAATAACTCATTTTATTTTAAAATTTTCATTAATAATATTTGTATCACTATAATAAATTATAATATTCCAATTTTATGAATTAAAATAATTTTTAATATAATAAATTAATCACATCATTCACAAACTTTTTTCTAATTTTTTATCAATTTTTTTTTAATCCAGACAATTTCACTTTAACTTCTTTTTTCTTTCAAATTCACTCCTGCAGATTCATTTTTCAATCCAAACACAGTCTTAGAGTAGAACATATTTCAAAATGAAAATAAAAATAGAAATACTTAGGAAAAAAATTTACACACATAAAATATATTTACTTAGTCCATAACTAAATTCAATGTGATGAAAGTTAGGTCGAACTTAAGTCATGTTTGGTCATGTTAACTCAAGCTAACACAATCTCAAGTTTATCAAGCAAACCTAGGTTAAGTCGCAACAAATTAAGTATAAGTCAGACCAAGATTGGTCTAATTCAAGTCAAGGCAAATACAAGTTAGGACAAAATAAGACAACTTTAGTTTAAGTCAGACTAAGTCTAATTTAGAGCAAGTTAAGCCAAGCAAAGATGACTCTTATTAGGCCAAGTTGGGTTAGATCCATGTTGACCAAGTTGATTTGAACCTATGTCAAGTTGAGCCATAAAAAAAACATGTCTATTTAAGTTGGTTCAGGGTGACAAGAGACAAGTTTTAGTTTGGCCCAAGTAGGTCATTCAAGTTAAACTTATACCAGTTTGTGTCTAGGTCATGCCCAGGTTGATAAGGTCTACATCATGTTGAGTTCAATAAAGTTCATGTTGGATGAAGTAAAATTGGAACCCATTTAGACCAAGTCAAATCTAGCCCATGTGAGCCTAGTAAAGAATGGTCCACAAAGGGTTAAGTTAAACCCACATGAGGTTGTGTTGAGTCAGACACACTTCATACCAAGTTGAGTAAAACCCTCTAAATCCCAATTGAATTGGGTCCATGTCAAGTCAAGTAGAGTCAAACCCACATTGAATTCATTCAAGTTAGGCCCTCAATAGACAGAATCAAGTTGAACCCCTTTGCATCAACTCGTTTTGAGCCCACCTCGGGTTGAGTTGAGTTAGGCCTACTTCAGGTCAAGTTAATTTAGGTTCACCTTAAGCTCAATTGAGTCAAACCCACCTTAAGGCAAATCAAGATAGACACATATCGAGCCAAGGTAAGTATGGTATGTGTCAGGCTGAGTCAAATTGTGTTAAACCCAATTCAAATCGAGATGTGAGAAGTCCACATCTGGTTAAGTAGAGTCTAACCCACATTGGGTTGAGTCTAGTTTGATCACATTGAGCCGAGTTGAGTCTAAACCATATTAGATAGAGTTGTGTCTGCCCCACCTTAATTTGAATCGAGTCAAGTCCACTTGGATTCAAGTAAAGTTGGACCCATGTTAAATTGACTATAGTTGTGTTCAGGTTAGGTCGAGTAGAGTTGGACCACGTTAGATGCAGTCAAGTCATGCTAATGTTAGATCAGGTCCAATTGTGCTTAGTGTAGTTTTGGTATAGTCGAAAAAACTTTTGGTAAAATCCAAATGAACCCATCTTTGGCTGAGTGGAGTCAAGCCCAATCGAGTCGAGTTGGGTTGATTTTGTGAGGTTGACGTCAAACTGAGTCTTGTTGAACCCACACCGAGTTGATGGTAGGTCAACTTCAAATCATACCATATCAATTCAAGTTGAGACAAAATTGACTGATATTGAACCTGTGTTAGACAACATCAGGTCGAGTTAAACTCGAGTTAAGTTGGTTGGTCCAATTGAACAAGTTAAGTTGGTCATAAGCTTTTCATCAAAAATGTAAATAATAAAATTAAGTAAGATGCAATTTATAATTAATGTAGAATAATTAGGGATAAATTTCTAATATAAAGTATTTTAAAAACTTGTACAATTATGAATAATATTTAAGAATTAATTGAACTTTTTACAGTAAGTCAAACTCACTTTGATCTTAATCCCCTTTAAGTGGGACTGTTAGGAGCTGAGACTTTTTTGGTCCATTTATTTGATGGCCAATGCAATAAAACTTATTATGCTTTTACTTTATGCACCCTCATAATTTCTTGGTGCATCTTCTTAAATTTTCAAAATGACCATTTCACCTTGTGTGAAAGTGACTTAAAGAATACGTGTTCTGAAAACTTGCCAAAACAAACTTTTTGGAATTTTTGAAATAAGATTTTTAGAACAAAATTTCCAAAATGTATATAATGTTTTCCCAACGAGTTTTCCTTAACACTTTTACATGTGTTTAGAAGAAGTTTTTCGGGACATGTATATATTTCGAAACAAGTTTTTCTCGTGTTTTTTCTGTTATTCTTTTTCCACAGTGTTCTTCCTTGCAGCGAAGGTGATGAAAGTGATGGTGGTAATAATAGTAACAAGGGTGTGGTAATAGTAACAATGAATAAGGTGCAGCGGTGGAGGGAGTTTGAGTCTCTTCCTACGATAATGGGGTTGCACAAAGCAATAACTAACTTATTTTAGAAATAGTTTAAGATTGACCATGGAATATGTCATGTCTGAAAGGCCCAAGTACAAAAATTATTAAAAATAATAAAAAGAAGATAATAGTCCCTACATATTAATAAATTGACATTATTGCACATTTATTATTATATTAACGTTTTGTGGTATGTTGACTATGGATTTGCCCAATCCTCTTGCTTGGACCAATTGCTTTAAATATAATAAAAATATTAAATTCACGGAAATTTTAGAATTATAAGAAGGATCCAACTTTTTTATTTTAGAGAGATTACCTAAACTTTGCAAAATGAATAGAAAAGATAAACTAAAATTCATCTTTATTTTTTTGAATTTTCAATTATAATATTTAGTGTTAATTTCCTTTTCTAATTTTATAAAATACGAAATACCTTTAAAAGTTGTATGTTTTCACCGGTAACATAAAAAGAAAGTAAAAAGAAACAAACATCACGACACGAGACAATAAACTTTGGAGTGATTAAGGAAATAAAGTGATGATGGCAACGTACTACGCATGCAAATACATTTTTCAACTAAAAGCACCGTGCTTCATCTGCTTTTTTTATATTGTAAAAAAACATTTTTTAATTTTTTTTATACAAATGTTTTTTTACCTTCTTATTTTTTATTATGTAATTTTCACAAATTATTAAGAGATTCCTCAACTTTTCTCTACTTATTTATTTTTTTAAATGTCGTTTTTTAGTTAGTAGTAATAAAAGTAAAGTGTAATAATTTTTCATTTTTATACATTTATTTATGTCTAAAATCACAAATTTTACTTATACATTATATTATTTTAATTTATTTTCATCGAAGAAATGAAACAAATAAATTAAACCTAAAAAAATAAATAAATTGACTACAATTTCCCTCCTTTATTCCTTCGTTTTCGCGCAGCGCTTTTTTACCTTTCCATGGCTATTCGAATCACATAGTCACGTCACACCACCCCAAATCGCACCCAATACTCCTAAACCCTAGCACGCCACCGTAGATGGCGACGACACGATCCGCGCCACTCCTCAAACATCTCTTGGCCCGCCTGAATCCGGCCCGATCCGTCACATACATGCCTCGGCCCGGCGACGGCACCCCGCGGGCGGTGACGCTGATCCCAGGAGACGGAATCGGTCCGCTGGTGACCGGAGCTGTGGAACAGGTTATGGACGCGATGCACGCGCCGGTGTACTTCGAGAAGTATGAGGTGTATGGCGACATGAAGGCGGTGCCGGCGGAGGTTCTGGAATCGGTGAGGAAGAACAAGGTGTGTTTGAAGGGAGGGCTGGCGACGCCTATGGGCGGTGGTGTGAGCTCGCTTAACGTGCAGCTGAGGAAGGAGCTTGATCTCTACGCATCGCTCGTTAACTGCTTCAACCTCCCTGGCCTTCCCACGCGCCACGAGAACGTTGACATCGTCGTCATCAGAGAAAACACCGAGGGCGAGTACTCCGGCCTCGAACACGAGGTTGTTCCCGGCGTCGTCGAAAGCCTCAAGGTACTCGCGTTTGAGCACCTTCGTTGCGTTTTGTTTCTCTGTGTTCTAACAAAACAAAGGCTGAATAATTAGCTTTTATCTCAATTCATTGAATTTGAGATAATGGAAAAATGGGAGTGAGCTTTTACTTATTGATTAATTAAATTATAAGCTGTTGTCTGTTGTTTGCCGCGTTGAATTGCGAGAATTAGCAGAGTTTCAATTCATGAATGGCTTAACCAAGCCGTAGGTGATTTGTGATTCGTGAGTGTTGATAAGTGAAAACGTTAGTGCATTGCTTGCCATTGTAATTGGAGATTCGTTTTGGCATACTGTGTACTTTTTTTGGTTGAATTGTTTCCATTTGGTTGAGTGGAATTGAAAGAACTGATAAAGGGAGATCGCAGTTTGTTACAGATTCTTGATGCTTTGGTTGTGGTTTGTGGATGGTAGAGTATTCAATATACGCGGAGACGTGAGGAATTTATTTGACTTGATCTGGGACTTATTTTGACTTGCTATAGACCTGGGGTTTGAAATTTTTGTACCAAGAAATTAATTAGGAATTCTTGGGGTTGTTTGAAAAGATTTCAGGTGCCAAGTTGTTTAGCTCTGATCACCTCAGAAACAGCAAAGAGAATGCTGCTTGGGAATTAACATAGTATAATTAACTTTTTTTTTTAAGAAATAGGTCACCTTAGATAATAAATCTGTTCTGCATCCAATGGCGTATGTTATATCATGGATTAATATCCACGGCAATTGTTAGTGATTTGTTGAATGCCTCGAAAAGTGCTAACAAAGAGGAGATCATTAGGTCTGTAATTGAATTAGTGGAGAATGGTACTAATTTTATGTATTTGTTTCATTTCAGTCCTTTGTATGAGTTGTGTACATGCTGCCCCTCTGTTAACATTTTCTTCAAGTTCTTAGCCTGAATATTTTTGTTAATTTGTGGATGTGATCCAGATATTTCTTGATTTCTTATGGGATTATTATTGTTATAGACAATTCATTTTCTCTTATATTCTCTCTCAAGATTTTTTTTAATGTTAATATTTCAATGTATATTTCATGAAGTTAGCACCTTGGTATCATGAACTGTTAGTTTTTTTATGTTTGTGCCTCATACTATTATTTTGCTAGGTAATAACAAAGTTCTGTTCAGAGCGCATTGCTAAATATGCTTTCGAGTATGCTTACCTAAATAATAGAAAGAAGGTGACTGCTGTGCACAAAGCAAACATTATGAAGCTTGCTGATGGCTTATTCTTGGAATCTTGTCGAGAGGTTGCCACAAGGTATCCTGGTATCAAGTACAATGAAATCATTGTAGACAACTGCTGCATGCAGCTTGTTTCAAAGCCTGAGCAGTTTGATGTCATGGTAAGCACATTTATTATTTAATCCTGATTCTCAATTATTTACCAGCTTTGATTAATTCATGGTGCAATTACGAGTGATCAACGCTTGTTTGCTTTCAGTATTTTTTTTAACTTGTTAAAGCGCATAAAAAACAATAGAAAGAGGGAAAGGAACACTATTTTGTTATGTTGCCTTTGGAATAGTGATAACATCCTAAATGTAACGTTCATCGTTTCCTCATTTAATCTAATTTTACGAGAGGATTAGTATGCATATTCAATAGTTTGCTTTTCCTTTGGGGAAGCATTTTATAATGCACTCATAATACCGAAGAAGGGTTTTGAAGTTCACGAGTGCTGTTTTTCCACATGCTAGGTAACCCCCAATCTTTATGGGAATCTTGTCGCAAATACAGCGGCAGGTATTGCTGGAGGCACCGGAGTCATGCCGGGAGGTATGGTTCTTAGTTTCCAGAATATTATATGTTGTAGCTCTAGAATTCAAATTTTATGATGTTGCTATTTTCCTATTTTCTTATTAAATAACTCCTTGTCATTGTGGTTGTGAGATGCGCCTATGACTAATGTTCAGAATTATCTAGTCTAGGTTCAGAGTTCACGAACTGTGTCAGAAGATTATTGCGGGAAAAACATGTGATGAAAGAATGTGTCTTTTATGTTATAAATTGTATATTCACTGGAAAGAAAAAATATTAGAGGTCATAAAGTTCAAACTGGCACTTTATTTGCTTACCACAACATTCGGTTGCAGCAATAGGGGCGACTGCTGCCATTGTGATTGGGGAGTAATGGAGTGTTGTCAAATGGTAGTGACAACTAATAGAAGCAGAGTCAGTGAATGGAGATGATCAGGGATGTGATAGATAGGGCTAGTGCAGCTGTTTGGGAGGGGACCTAAATTAGAGATCTGTGCTCAATGAAAAGAAAATTAACCCGAACCAAATTAAAAAATGGTTGTAGATAGCCACACTAGACAAGTTGGAGTAATGTAGTTACCAATGATAGTAAGTAACAGTAGTGAAGTCAGTGGATGGAGACTGTGATTTGTGAGGGCAGTGGTGGTGGCAATGACGCTGAAAGATGGGGAAGATTTAACAAAAATAGCAGATAGAGTTCCCTCTCCCTTGCCTTCTCTATTGAGTAAAATTCATACTCAACTCAACCTACTTATGTTAAGATCGAAATCGAATATGTCAAGAAATGATTGGCATGGGTTTTGCAGGTAATGTCGGGGCTGATCACGCTGTGTTCGAACAAGGTGCTTCAGCAGGAAATGTTGGTAATGAGAAAGTAGTAGAACAACAGAAAGCCAACCCAGTGGCACTCCTTCTTTCGTCGGCCATGATGCTTCGACATCTTCAGTTTCCTGCATTTGCTGACCGATTGGAAACTGCCGTTAAAAAGGTGATTTTGGAGGGTAAATATCGGACGAAGGACCTTGGAGGCACAAGCACCACACAAGAGGTAGTTGATGCAGTGATAAATGCTTTAGATTGATTCATTTCTTCGCTCATCTTCCGAATCAATCAAGCCAGCCTCCTATATTTTTGGCTAACTAATTTTAGCAAACATTTATTTGGCACCCCTTAAACTCGGAAGTTGCCAAATTTTTGGTCTTGAATAATGATAATTACTCAACACAGAAAACGATATGATAAGAATTTAATTATAGAATGTGATAACTGATGTCTATTCGCATTCCTTTTCAAACATTGATTTTATGTATGCTCTTATTTCAAAGATGTCTAAAATGAGTCATTACTCAAGTTGAATAATATTTTTGTCACTTTTTGGTGATAAAAAAATGCTTATTTGTTATTATTAAAATGTTGTTTTTATTTACAGTAAATTGCTTGCAAACCTAGTTTTTAGGTCCGGGTAGTTTGCCAATGTTTTAAAATTTCATACAGTTCTAATCTTTTACGTGTGTGATACACAAGTCTACCCGATGGAAAATACTGGTAATTTTTATCGTACAATATGCAGTTTACTAATAGCAACATGAACTCCGGGTTATTGTTATTATTATTATTATTATTATTATTATTATTATTATTATTATTAATGTTAGTATGTGGTTTAGCAAGTAAATTCTCAAAATTTTGGGCACACAAATATTAAAAGAATATATATATAGCACTTAATATTACAAATAAAAAAATTATCGTAAATGTTTATAAGGTTAAATGGATTTTAAGTGCATTTTTTAAAATATTTGGACTAATATACTTGAGATTGATTTCAAAACATTATGTATCTACAAAAAAAATATGCTTCATGCTAATACTAAGTTAAACTGAAATATATTAACAAAAACAAACGATGAATAAAAATATCAAATGAAATGAACATCTCAAAATTTCATTAAAATTTATAAGAGTTCGAAATTATTTTATGCCGATATTTTTGTATATAAAAAGGGAAATATTTTTTAATATATATTAAATTAAATATGTTTTTTGACTAAATTTTAAGTGAAATTTAAATTTGATTCTGTTCGAAATTTTTATACATTTTTATCTTTAAATTTAAAAAAATAACTTGATATATTATTTTTAAGACTGTTAATGTTTTTTTGTATTAAATGACTTTTTAAATTGATATTTGAGTTAAGATGTTTTAAACTATATAAGTAATTCAAACGTTAATTTTAAATGCTGCTGCTTTACACGTCAATTAAATTTGACATAATTGAGTTAAAAAAATTATTTACTTTTAAAATTTGATAATCAAATTGTATCAAAATTTTAAATATAAAATATTTCAAGTTTATATTAGAGTTAAAAAGTTAAAACCATTTTAATATAAATATATATATATATATATATATATATATATATATATTCTATATATTCTATTTATCCATATTTGTATGCATAAATTTATTATGAACAAACGACTTATTAAATATCTATTTCGTGAATGTATATTTTGTACATTTTTCAACAAAGCCCCGTAACTAATAAATTTTCGATTTTATTATAGTATTCTAACTATTATTTTGTTTGACTTTTTTTTTTCAAAAATAACCATAAACAAATTTTCTGAAGGACAATATTTAAACATTTTAGATGTGGCTTGCTATTTGAAGGTATAGGGTGTCTCTGCGTGGGTTTGGATTGGATTGAGGAAAATAAAATATTAACGAATTAATTTTCATTCGATTTATTTTTTTCAAAATTAGAATCAAACCAACTCAATGATGAACATGTTTGTTAATTTTTTATCAATTGGATTCAGTAATATATAAATATAAAAATACTATTTAAAGGAAAGGACAAGTAAATAATTTTATCCAAAAATCCGCGCATAATTCTATAAAAGAAGGTTTTAAGCGTAATTGATTAACATAAATCAAGTAATAACAAAAGAAAAAAATATAAACAAATGTACACTTTTTAAAATTTCATATATGATAAATAATAATAAGGAAAATATATTATTATTATTATTATTATTATTATTATTATACTTCAGATTAAATTTGATTGATTAGGATATAATTACACTAAAAATGTCACTTAATTTATTTAATTTAATTTAGATTATCGAATTGATATAAAAGAATAAACATTTCAGTATACAGTCTTCTTATCTTACTTTTTTTTTTTTAATTTTACTTTTATGAATTGTATTAAAACATTCCCCTATTTCATGAATAATTGAGTTCAACCGATCAAGATTAAAGGCATTTGAGGTTGGTATATATAACTACCGGTTTTGTTTAAGTTATTTATTTGTTTATGATCCAATTAAATATATTTTTAGTTTCTTAATTTTAGTGTAAATATGGAATTCATTATTTTTTTTAAAGTTTAAAAAATGAATTAATTTAAACTTTTTATGTGTTAAACAATATTTTATATTGATATTTGAGTTAGAACATATAAATAATTTAAATATCAGTCTAAAATGTTGTTATATCAAATAAAATTAATGTAATTGGGTTATTAGGATTATATTTATTTATTTTTAAAGTTTGAGGATCAAACCGTATTAAAGTTTAAGATAAAGACGGATTTCAATTTCACATCAAAGTTTATGGATGAAAAACACATTTAGTCCTTTCTAATTTAACTTTTAATATATCAATTTATTTTATACAATTTTTTTCTATTTAGTATTTAAAATTTTATTTTTTAATTCATTTTTTTTTTGTATGCTACAATTGAAATGTTTGTTTAAGGATTGAGTTTTTAGTTTCTGGAAATGCTGAAATAAGTTATATTGTTATCAAATTGGTTGGTTGATATTGTCCGAGGATGTTTTGGGACAAATTATACTTATTATAATGTTTAAGTAAAAATAGTTTCGGTGTACCAATGTGAAAATCTAATATGTATATGTATTATTGAACTCTAAATTCATTTATGGTGCTAGGTGGGACCTCAAAATTGTTGGATGCTAGAAGAAAATTTGGATTCCAGAGAGCTCCGACAATCTAGGCTGTTGGGCACCAGTTGATTTTCTTTGGGCGCTATTTGGAATTAAATCACAGATAACTTCAATGGTTAGGATTAGGGATGTCATCGGGGCGGGTAGAGTACGGGTAGTAGTTCTTCTGTATCCTACTCGCTGAAAAAATATTTGTCCCGTACTCGTATCCATATCCGCAGGTATTTACAAAAATATTTTAAAAAATAAATATTTAACCATAATTAGTGCTTAGATCAACCAGTCTCTTTTCTCCGATTGATTCTTGAAAAACAAACAAATAAAAAATCACTAACAATTTATATTGTAGTTTATTTTTGAATAAAATATTAAAGAAATTACTAACTTCATCAATGTCCACCTCTTGCAACATTGTATAAAGTTTCATGTTGTCCAATTTTAATCTAGAAAAGTCTTAAAACATAAGAAGTTCAGTAAAAATTTCTAACAATCACTTAATTAAAATATCTAAGTAAAAGTGTTAATTTCATTACCTTCCATGTTGGTTCATAACCAGTCTTAGAGACACATCAATACCTCCACAGTATATGGAAGTAATTTACTCAT
>Ga0214545_1012715_pt1 | contig 10832 bp, 14 predicted proteins | sample CNSS4metaG_FD_160064 | JGI IMG/M metagenome (GOLD analysis project Ga0214545, IMG submission 160064) | Root nodule microbial communities from cowpea collected in UCLA plant growth center, Los Angeles, California, USA - CNSS4 | ecosystem: Host-associated > Plants > Roots > Nodule | place: USA...
AATTATGGGTCCCAATGCACCTCCAAGAAAAAACCAATTCAATGCACTGTAGTTTCCTAGAGAACCGAAGATTCGCTTTGGTCCCACAAGGCCCCAAATAACTGATGCATCAAAGAATACACGGTCATCAGGGCATGTCCAGGGACTATCTGCTGGAAGGAGATCGTCATGACATATGTTCTTTATGGAATTCAGCAACCACCATGCTACCCAGATGTTGATGGTTCCAGCCAACACTGTACCTATGAACTATGCATTTATACATATATGTGTGAATAAATGTAGTGCACAGAAACTACAGAATAAATGCAATATCTTTGTCAGCATTTATACGAGGTGAATTGTTGTTGTGCGCGCGCTTTAAGAACGTACCTGAACTAAGAACATTGATCTTGGAGGGATTTTCATGTACTGCCCAAGTTTGAAATCACTGAGGAACGAGACAGCCTGGGCCATGCTTATGTAACCAAAGGTTTTGAAGCATACATTTGCAATCGGTCTTCCCGGGTAAATGAGACCAAAGACATACTCACTGATGACATTCAATCCTGGTGTCTGAACAGATAACAAAGAGGGCGATAGTTCAAACTTTAAATTTTGTGGTCCCATGAACTACGAACCTAGTTTAAAAGGCTAGGAAAGCTCTCGAGCTAAAATTAAATACAAGACGTAAACGCTCTATTTTCATCTTATCTCACATTGTTCAAAAATTCCCAAGTAACCATTGAGAATTACTACCTGAAAAGATGAAGTTTCTAACTCCATGTCAAAAAGGAATTCTTTATGTTTATCAAATTGAGATCGTATATATTCATATCATTTTGTGGGTAAACATTAGAAATAAAATATATCATACTTATGGAAAAGCTCAAGCCTTTTAGCATGGTTAGTATTTGAAACAATATTAAAATTCCTATGATGAATTGGCTTGAAGCTCGATCTATACCTTGTGTGGTCTTTCAAGGCATGTTTAATTTATGCACGACTACACATGTGCTATCATATAATGGGGGGCGGGGGCAAATGTTACACTCTCTAACCTGGTTTGTGGTGGCAGTGATGATGCTAATAGGGAGGGTAAATCCGAAAGCTAGGGCTGCAGCAAAGAGAAGTCCCCACCATGGCATTTGAACCTGGTCATTGAGAAAGATGCATAGTGCGAGAGAAACCACAAGGGTCACAACTAGCAATAAATAAAACCACCAGGAAGGTATGTCTTTGTATCTTTTCATCAATTTTGCGTGAATATCTTCTTCCCCGTTGGAAGAAGCACGATAGCGCTCCATAATCTCTCTGCATATTTAGTTATAGATCAGTATATATATATATATTTCGTTCAATAATATACCAGGTAGTCTAAATACAAATTGTTGTCACAATGTTTGATTTTGAGCTTCAGCTGTTTCATGAATTGTTCTCAAATGTTAGACATTTTGGTTTGGACAATATGTAACTGTAAAGGCCATGACATGAATGTTCTTTACTATCATCGGATATAGGTTAATACAGTATGAAATTAGGCGTCAGGGCAAAAGAATTTGAGAGGCATTTTACCTTCCATAGAAGCAGAACACATGTGTGAGGGTGGATGCTATGGTGGCAAATCCAAATCCATAAGTGAGGGCGAAAAACACACTGAGATGAATTCTACCTTGCTTTTCATACTCTGCAACATTCAACTCAAAATGATTGTCTACAATAGCAGGTATGTTGTACCACTGACCTTGTGCTGTAAACAAGTGTGAGGAGAAAATGGGAAACCTATTGGCATTGTAGACATTGAGTCCCCAGTATGCTATAGGAATAACAACATACACCATGAATGCATAGCCCACAAAAACATTGACAATGGCAAAGAAGGGTGATATAAGAGGGCTGGACAAGAATGATGACAGAGCAGCCCAATCAAGTGTGAGGGCTCCAACTCCAAGGCCCCTCATGCCTGACCCTATTTGTTGAGCTGTTACTGACTTGGAGAATATCCAACACACCCATGAGATATTTGTGAGCGTTGTGAACAAGTATCCAGGGATGACGTACCACGATGAACTGCACAATAGTGCATAGAAGAAAAACTTTGTTCTTGCTCTGTTGTCATTCGTTTCATGCATTGCTCTGCATGACAACAATATGTATAAGTATGTCATGATCAAGGGAAAACGTGACTCTTTATACTACTAATCCATCCACCCATAGAATATTCAAGGTAAGTCGAAATGATCCACAATCGATCTGAAATGACAACACCAAACATGTTCCAACTCAAGTGACACTCACATCACTTTCACTTGCTCGCTTTTAAAAATTTTAAAGAAATTATTTAAAAAAATAAATAAAAAAAACCAACACTCACACGCCGGTAGTCATCTCTATCTGAAAAGATCTAATTAAAGCATTTTATTCAAAAGTTAGGATGTCATTGACATTCTTTTAAAAGTGACAAAACACATACCATACGAATAATTAAACTCGATTCAAAAAGATAATTTTTCAATTTTTTTTTTAAATTAGAATGAACTTTTTGATCCACCATGTTAAACTAAAATATATTTTTAATTAATGAAGGTAAAAAAGGATTTTGAACGGTTAAAAAATTCGTAAGTATTTGGATTTATATTTTTTATACTGGAGTTATGGTGATTGAAAAATCGTGATAATATATATAAAAGTATTTATTTTTATATAATTTAAAGTTTTATCTATTTTATTTGCTGAGACTTTGATTCATATTTAAATTATTTATAAAAATTTAGTTATATTTTTTATTTTTAAGTTTGTCTTACGAACTTTTAAACTACTTTGTACTATAAAACAATGCACCGTTTCAAAATAATAAAATGTTTTATAATAATATATAATCACAATATGAGAGACTAAACATAATATTAGATATAAGAATTAAAACCGATGACATAGGACATAGAAAAAGTTGAAGAACGATTTGATAAAAATAAATTATTAAAAAAATTTATCCGAAAGACTAAAATAAAAATTTGTTCCAAAAAAATTATATATATTTATCATATTATAATCCACTATCAAAATATGGTTGTCCGTAATTATTTAATAAAGATTTCTAATTATATATACCAAAATCATTACAAATTCAAACTAGGATGGTGAAATATTAATTGAGAGAATAAAAACAAAAATTTAAAAAAATCAAGGCACTAAAACATCGTGTTTATGCGAAAATCAAATTCAATTTATCTCTACCAATTTGGTGCATGTTCAAATGAGATACAGATGCATTTTGTAAAGTTACTGATTGACATCATATGTGTAATTTATAATGATATTTTGTTCTTCTTTCTCACCTCGTTGTTATGTATTTTTATTATTAAACAAGAATGTCTATCTGATTATGTTTAATTATCAACATATTATTTTTCTTTTGTAAATTTAGTTATTCGTGAGTAATAATATACCAACCGACATACATGCTTGATCAGCAAAACATGGATTTGCATTTTTAAAAATTTTAAAAGTTAATTTCATTTGTTATTAAATAAAACAACGAAAATTTTATAAAAACATTTTTTGAAAAAATAAATAAAAATTGAGTTCAACGATTAAAATTAACCGTTATATGTAGATATGCCTAAAGATATTTAAAAAAAATCATAATTATATATATTGATATAAATATGATTAAAGATTATGAAAAACCAAAATCTTTCAAAAATATTTTAATTTATCTTTTTTCATTTGATGTAAAAGAAATTAAAAAATTTAAAATTAAAATGAAATCCTTTCAAGAAAATCGTTGGTTAAGTGATTTATATATGTAGATAAAATAATTATAGTGTAATTTTGAAAACCAAATAATTGTACACACTAAATAAAATGATTTTCGTAAAAAATGTTATAGATAACACCATCAATTTAGTAGCTAATATTTCTTCTCTATTTTTTTATCACCTAGGAGTTTGTTTTTCATTTTGTAAGTCTAATAAAAATGCTGAATACTATTAAAATAAATATTGAACTCAATTTTATGAAAGTTATAATTAATTTCATATTGATTATTAACATAAAAAACGGGTCAATTATATTTGACTTTTTAGGTAACAATAAGCTCAAATAGATTACGAACCTAGCGCCATCAGTTCTATCCTGTACCGTTTGATTAGGGTTTACGTGGCCCATAGTCTTTGACTTCGCTTATACTTTGTAAGTCTTTCTATGTCGCTGGTTGGAAAATTATACTTTAATCACCTACTACTTCTCATAATAATAGGGATGGCAATCAGGGTCTGTCTGTGGGTCTGGTTTGCAAGCCCGTAGAAAAAATGCGGGACGAATCAGGGTAGTGAGCTCGCAGGCCCGTGCAGACCAAGTCCACATAGGTCTGCAGGCCGTGCAGGCCGGCCCGCAAGCCCGCATAAAATAAAAAGATAAAAAAAAATTGCATTTGTGTATATTAATTACTTCTTTTATGAACTCTTGCATTAACGTTTCAAATTCTTGTATAACTAGAAAAGACAAGTATTATGTAATTTTTAATGTGCTAAAATTTAAAGAATACATTTTGTATGTCATAGTATGAATATGATGAAAATGTTGAATTATCAATTTATCATCTAATTCCCCAAAGTCTTTACTTAATTTTGTGAACTTCTTAAAGTTTCCCAACTTTTAAACATTAAAAGTTTTATCATAAAATAATTAAAAAAATAAATAAAAAAAATTATATAAAAAAAAAACGGACCGGCCCGCAAGCCCGCGGGCCAAAAAATATGCAGGGCAGGGCGGACCAGCCCGCGTTGTGCTGGCCTTATGCGGGTCGCGCCTAAATGGGCCGGGCCGGCCCGCATTGCCACCCCTACATAATAATTCACTATAATAATATAATAATACATTAATATTTAAATTTAAAAAATATATACATAATTGTTAATATGTTGATTATCGAGAGGTAATTTTTTTTCTGGCAAATTGATATATTAATTCTTGGACCACCAGATTACTTTTTTAAGTTTACAAATTTAAATATTTTTGTCTTAAATTTTTCATTTATTTTAAATATTGTTTTCTCTTACTATAGGAGCTTTTTTTTATTTTCTTTTTATTTAATGAAAATTAATAATTATTTATTTTAAATTGTTCACTCTATAGGTAAAAGCAGCAGTAAAATAAGAAAAAATAATTTGCATATTAGTAATGTTAAAAAGTTCATATTATTATTTAAAAAAATATTATTAATTTTAAATTTGTTAAGTTTTATAATTTTTGTTTAAAGAAAAGTCAATGATAATTTTAGATCGGTTTATAGTGTAAAAAACTGACATTAAACTATTAAATAATTGGGAAGATATAAAATATGTCTTGATTGAAAAATAATAGTTATAAATAATTTTGATTGACTTACCGGAAAAGTGATACTTGGACGAGGGTGCTGGGCCACCACATATGGGCTGGTTCAACAACGTATTTCCTTAGTATCCCAGCCCACCCGTATCCTAGCACCTGCACACGCATCTTATTACGTGAGTCAGCGAGTGAGTGAGTGAGTGAACGAGTGGTGATGTTTCACTTCTAAACCTGTGTAGTAACGATGAGAAGCCAAGAGGCGAAAAAAGAGATGCTGCGTCCGTAAAAGACTTTGATAATGGTAACGATCAAAACCGCGTACGGAGACCCGGTCCCAAAAGCGCTTCCGGCATTGGCGAACATGGTAATGAGCACGTGCTCCTTCACGTTAAACGGACCCGGGTTGAAGGAGAAGGTCCTGGGCCCAAACCCACGGATTGTGAACTTGGTCTTGGGTAGAACCACGGCCATGATGTGCGCGACGGGGAGGACAGCGACCTGAACGGAAATCTGAGTTATGATAAGAGGCTCGGTGCGGTAGGCGAAGAACTGGTTGAGGAAGGAGAGGAGGGAGCAAGAGAGGAGACCCAGGAACCACATACGGAAGGTCCATATCGGTTGGGTCGGGTCGTCAGTGTTGGGTACCGTGAGACGAACCTCCTCAACGGGAGACACCTCGTCTTCGTCCTCTTCCCTAGTGGTTGGGTTCTCTGTGTCGGACCACATGTTGTGGTGTAGTGTCAGAGACGATAGGTTTTTATGCTTGAGGTTTCAGAAAGTTTGAAAATGTTGTTTTTGTTCGGTTAATTAGATTTGGAAAGTGTAATAAGGAAAGAGTCGAGTTTTTTCTCGGAGTTGACCACATCATCCATGGTCGCAGACTAGTCTTCCAAGTCTCACAAGATCTTTCCATGCACACACATTTCACAATTGGGGGAAGACTAAGAAGTAAGAGTAAAGATGGGTTTGAAAGAATCGTTTTCCATCTCATTATGCTTAACCTTGTGTTCAGACGAAAGGATTTCAACAATTAAAATAATTAATAATTAAATAATTATTTTTTATGAAATAATTGAAATATTTTAAATTTCATTTTTTTATTAAACAAATTAATTTGTACTTTTAAGTCGATTTAATATGGTTCAATTTTTAATTTGGTATGATATATCTTGATTTTTGATTCAAGTCGATCTTAGGTTTAATTGAGCTCAACTTTCAGTTTGATCAGTCTTACTCAATCTTTGGTGTAGAACAACTCGACTTAATTTTTTATCTGGACTGGCCCGGTGCGACATTCGGTCAAGTCCGACCTAGCTCAATCTTTGACTCGACTTGGGTCGGACCAAAGACCGAGTCGACTCAACCTTCGACTCGACCCGTGCTAGCTCAACCTTTGGTCCGACTTTCGACCCAATTTGTGTTGATCCAACTTGACCTTGTGTTCAGCCTGAATTGATCTTTTGGACCTATTGACTTTTTTTTTCTAACCAATGCCTAATTCCAAAATTTGAGTGTTTTCTGTTTCCTTATTTTTTTAATGAATTTCAAATAGGGGTGGTAAAACAGGCTGGGTCCAATGGGCCAGCTAGGGGTGGCAATGCGGGCCGGCCCGCCCCGCATAAGGCCCGCACACCGCGGGCCGGTCCGTCCCTCCCCGCACATTTTATGCGGGCCGCATACTCTGGCCCGTCCCGCATATACGTTGGCCCGCGAACCTGCGGGTCGGCCCGCTTTTTTTTTTATTTTTTTATTTTTTTTATGATAAAACTTTCAATGTTTAAAAATTGGGAAACTTTAAGAAGTTCACAAAATTAAGTAAAGACTTTGGGGAATTAGATGATAAATTGATGATAAATTGATAATTCAACATTTTCATCATATTCATACTATGACATAGACAATGTATTCTTTAAATTTTAGCACATTAAAAATTACATAATACTTGTCTTTTCCAGTTATACAAGAATTTGAAATGTTAATGCAAGAGTCCATAAAAGAAATAATTAATATACACAAGTGCAAGTTTTTTTTTTTAATTTTATATGGGCTTGCGGGCCGAGCCCACGCGGGCCGCGGGCCTATGCGGGCCGAGCCCACGCAGGCCTGCGGGCTCACTATCCTGGCCCGTCCCGCGTTTTTTCTGCGGGCCTGCGGGCCAGGCCCTAATTGCCATCCCTACGGCCAGCCCATCAGTCGTGTTAAAAGGTACGGGTTGGGTTGAAGATTTCAACCCGTGAGTCCGTTTTGACCCATTCCATCTAACTCGTTAACTTCACAGGCCAAAGTATGGGTCAGTCCATCCTGACCCGTTGGCCCGTTTTAAAAAATTAATTAAAAAAGTTAATAATTTCTTTGTAGAATTTTATAAAAAAATTAAAATGCAAAAGGTATAAAATTCAAAAAGTCAAATTTAAATTCAAATTCAAATTAAATAATCATTTGTTTAATTTATTAGTTATTTAAATTAAAGTTAATAATTAGAAAAAATAAGTTACTTATTACTAAATTTTTTAGTTTTGGAAAAAAGAAGTTAGTATTACATGTTTAGTAAACAAAGAGTAAGATGAATTAAGATAATTGATTTGAATAAAATTTGACAAATGTAATTTACAGAGTTAAAAATTTATATAATTTTTCTAACTTATTACAAAAAAAATTACATAAATTATTTTAACCAAATAAATATATATTTATCAAAATTAATTTAAAAAAAACATTATTACAATATTTTATTATGATAAATTTTTTATTATCATAAATACAATGTATTTAAATTATCTTATTTATTATTACCATTTTTAAACTTTTTATTCTCAATTAATTCATAAATATTAAATTAAATATATTTTTAAAATTTATATTCAAACGAGTTTGTAAACAATTATAATTTTTTAATAAAATTAATTATTATAAATAAATATATAAATCTATGAAATTAGGAAAAAAAAATTGTTAAGAATTCGTTCCTAAAAAATATAATTTCAACCGCAAACAATCTACAAAATTAGAAAAAGAAAAAGAGAATTTACTCTTACGAAGTTATACTTGCAAAATAGAGAAAGTGGGACCATTGTGAATCATGTAATATTCAAAATTACTAGCCATTTCTGTCACTAGTTATACACCACACTGAGAAAGCACACCCATATTCAGTGACAAGTGCTGTAAACAATGCAACGCTATCTATTTACTTGAAAATAGTGGTCCTTTATTTTTTACATTTTCCATATGCTACAAACAAGTGGTATTGTAATGAAAGCCTTAAGAGGCACAAAACCTATCACTACTTTACGGGGCAACCATCAACGATTACGCCTTTTGCAGTTGGGCAAGCTGCGAGTGGACAATGTTCACCATCATTTCCCCACCAATTTAGACTCTTGTTTTCCAAACCCAATGAAAAGTATAGTAAGACAGTCATAAAAGCAACCCCGCTGTCAAGTGCTGCTGACAGAACATAGTTGTACCTCTGCCACCACTTCTTTCTGTAACGGAAGATAAAGAAGTTGAAAATTGTCCCAACCAATATCCATGCATTGTAGTTCAATGGTGTTGCTGGTGGCATCATCGCAGTTGCTCCCAGGAGAACTGGGAGATTGATCAGTGGAATCCATGACTGTTTTGGAAATGCTTTGTGCAATACCCAAACAATTATGGGTCCCAATGCACCTCCAAGAAAAAACCAATTCAATGCACTGTAGTTTCCTAGAGAACCGAAGATTCGCTTTGGTCCCACAAGGCCCCAAATAACTGATGCATCAAAGAATACACGGTCACCAGGGCATGTCCAGGGACTATCTGCCGGAAGGAGATCGTCATGACATATGTTCTTTATGGAGTTCAGCAACCACCATGCTACCCCAATGTTGATGGTTCCAGCCAGCATTGTACCTATGAACTATGCATGCGTACATACATGTGTGAATAAATTTAGTGCACAGAAACTACTGAATAAATGCAATTCAAGGTGAATTGTTGTGTGTGCGCGCTATAAGAACGTACCTGAACTAAGAACATTGATCTTGGAGGGATTTTCATGTAGTGCCCAAGTTTGAAATCACTGAGGAAAGAGACAGCCTGGGCCATGCTTATGTAACCAAAGGTTTTGAAGCATACATTTGCAATCGGTCTTCCCGGGTAAATGAGACCAAAGACATACTCAGTGATGATATTCAATCCTGGTGTCTGAACAGATAACAAAGAGGGCGATAGTTAAAACTTTAAATTTTGTGGTCCCATGAACTACGAACCTAGTTTAAAACGCTAGGAAAGCTCTCGAGCTAAAATTAAATACAAGACGTAAACGCTCTATTTCATCTTATCTCATATTGTTCTTAAATTCCGAAGTAACCATTGAGAAAGCCTTTTAAGCATTACTGTATCTAGTTTTGTCACGAGACACATGAAAAGATGAAGTTTCTAACTCATGTCAATTCAGAAAGGAATTTTTATCTATATGAAATTGAAATGTGTATATATTTATATCATTTCGTTGGTAAACATTAGAAATAAAATATATCATATATGCATGGAAAAGCTCAAGCTTTTAGTACAGTTAGTATTTGAAACAACATTAGAATTCCTATGATGAATTGGCTTGTAGCTCGATCTATACCATCCGTGGTGTTTCAAGTCAAGTTTAATTTGAAAGAAAAGTTGTAGTCTCTAACCTGGTTTGTGGTTGCAGTGATGATGCTAATGGGGAGGGTAAATCCGAAAGCTAGGGCTGCAGCAAAGAGAAGTCCCCACCATGGCATTTGGACCTGGTCATTGAGAAAGATGCATAGTGCGAGAGAAACCACAAGGGTCACAACCAGCAATAAATAAAACCACCAGGAAGGTATGTCTTTGTATCTTTTCATCAATTTTGTGTGAATATCTTCTTTCCCCTTGGAAGAAGCACGATAGCGCTCCATAATCTCCCTGCATGTTTGGTTATACGATATTTGTTTAATGATATACCTCATAGTCTAAAAAGAAATAAATTGTTGTCGTAATGTTTCATGGCGTTACATGTTAAGACATCGAAGATGAACTTCAAGAAAATTGTGGAAAACATAATATGGTTTTAACCTGAGTTAACACAACTTTTCAAGTTATCCTGTAAAGCATACAATTTATTAAGCTCCAGCTTGTATAAGTATATTGTCTAATCTAGTGTTCTGAGAATAATTCCTCAAATGTAAGACATGTATTGCTTTGCACAACATGCAACCGTAGAGTGTACATTACGTTAAATCACATTAAAAAAATTTACAACCTGAGCAATTTAGAATTTAAAACATTCTACTCTATGTTTATTCCAGAATTTCAAATGCAATAACATCAGTCTTCTTTACTATCATCTGATATAGGTTAATGCAGTAAGAAATTAAGCATCAGGGCAAAATAATTTGAGAGGCATTACCTTCCATAGAAGCAGAACACATGTGTGAGGGTGGATGCTATGGTGGCAAATCCAAATCCATAAGTGAGGGCGAAAAACACACTGAGATGAATTCTACCTTGCTTTTCATACT
>Ga0214545_1012718_pt1 | contig 10831 bp, 5 predicted proteins | sample CNSS4metaG_FD_160064 | JGI IMG/M metagenome (GOLD analysis project Ga0214545, IMG submission 160064) | Root nodule microbial communities from cowpea collected in UCLA plant growth center, Los Angeles, California, USA - CNSS4 | ecosystem: Host-associated > Plants > Roots > Nodule | place: USA...
AAAAAAAAAAAAAAAAAAAAAAAAAAAAAAAAAAAAACCAAAAAGTGAAGTCGTCAGGTCCAAGGACGACTTCACTTTCAAAATATATAGAAACTGGCTTCTGAGAGCACGGTTTTGCTTTTTGAAAAAAAAAAATGAAACCGGCATGGTGGAGGATGACTTCACCTTTAATGTCGTCCTCCACCACGACGACTTGATCCTATTTTGCAAAAAAAATTTCAACAGACCCATTTTTACAAATTCTTAGTGAAAATGACCCCTTTTTACAAAAAAGCCTACGTAATGGAGACGAAATTGAGGAGAGAGAAAACTAAGAAACTTTCATGGGCCCTACAACAAAACAAAGAAGGAAAGAGAAAATAAAATAATTAAAACCACTACAAGAGGACGACCAAATTTAAACTCATATACCTACACGCACAAATTCATAGCGCTAACCACTAAACTACACGCATTTTGGTTATATAAAGCGCATGAATTATTTATATACATATATAATTTACATTCCATAATTAAGTAAATAATTAAAATAAATAAATAACACTTAACTTAAATCAATCAATTAATTATTCTATCATATATCAAAATAAAATAAAATACTTAATCTAAATAAATCCACAATCTCAAACAAGCTATCAATATTTTCTATATGTTTATCTTTTTTCTAATTTTTCTCGGGTCTTACAAATGACAGGTTGTAATTTAAATCTAGAACCACTAAAATAGAGTCTAAATTCAAAATATCAATGAAGGTTAAAGATCCTTCTCCAATAACTGGAGTTGTGTTACCTTTGGCAGTGCAAACATATTTTTGTGAGGTTTAAGAGAACAGACTTGTCTAGAATCAAATGTCATATGATTGGTTGCGCCAAAATCAATTATCCATGTGTTATTCAAACTATTCTCAGAAATATTTAAAGCCTTACCAATAACACTTGTAGTTGTTACCAAAGCAAAGCTCCTTTCAATAGTTGAATATTTAGACTTTGATTCAATAGTAGCTGCAATGGGGCTTTTAAGGGAATTCTTCTTTCTTGAATCACGATTATGATCCCACCATTCAGGATACCCTATAATCTCAAAACAACAATCTTTTGTATAATCATTTTGGTTGCAATGGGTGCATTTATAAGTAGATTTAACACCAGTAGTGGTCTTAGCATGGTTTTCTTTATTTTGATGCTGCCAATTTTGAGTTGATTGATTACTGACTACCATTACTGAACTTTCAGTATTTTCAGGTTCCATCTTCATAGTTGCACGACGCAATGCCTCACGTTCTACTAAAGTATAACATTCTTCTAAGTCAAGAACGAGTTCTTCATGTAGAATTTCTCCACGAAATTGTTCAAAAATGGCATCTAATCTGACAATAAATATGTGTACCCGCCGGCATTGAACAAAATCTTGATATGCTTTTACATCATCGGGATCCTTCATGACCACCTTGCCACGATGGTCTAATTCACAAAAAAAATCTTAGTCAATTCACCATAATATTCTGATAGAGACTTATCACTTTGTCTAGTAGAGAAAGCCTTTTAATTTAAAGAGGAAACTTGTAACTCATCACTTCCATCATAGAAGGCTTTCGATAAAGCACTCCATATTTTGTGGGCAGTGGGTAAGCGTATGTAACACTTCATTATTTCTGGCATACCATTTCTTATATCCTTCATCCATCTTTGTAGGGGACTTCACATGACAGCTAAGATATAAGGTTTTTTCCTTCTCTGCAATATGCATATCCATTAGTTGTAACCAAACATCATAGTTTGACTTTGTAACCAAACATCATAGTTTGACCTTATAAAACAATAACATAGGCATAGTTGTAGGATTTGGAAATTCCCCTTATTTTCTCATATTGCAGAATAACAAATATACAGTCAATATATAATGATTTTCAATCCTAAACTTATATTCCCCTATTAATCCGGTGAGTTGTCTACGACTATTTTACAAGAAATATATTGACAAATTCTAAATATACAAGAGAGATTTATATGATTGAGAATCAATCAATAATAATTTAACAAAGATTATGTGTTGCTCTAGAAGGTCAAACTGCGATGCTCTCTTATCATTAGGGATTTAGGTATGTTACTACTTTTAATTCTAATGATTAATATGATAGATTCATACTGCTATAAAATGATAGTTTTTCATTAAAGACATCAGTTTAAGTTTGGTTTCATCAGTTTTTGGTTTCGTCAATGATATCAGAGTCATTATCATAATGCTCGGTATTTCTTTTTCAAGATTATCTCTTCACTACAATATTTTATATATTTATAAGGAATTTTCAAATAAAATAAAATCATATAATATTTTATATATTTATAATGAGTTTTCAGATAAAATGAAATTATGTGTATCTCCGTATTATCATAGTGACGATAAAATGATCTTAATAATTGGATGATTGACTTTATTTTATTTTTATATTTTTTTTTTATATATAAAAAAAAAGACATTTAAATATACAATTGTACGTGTTTTCAATTGAAATATGAAGGAAATTTTTTTATATTCTTGAAATTAATTACTTAATCATGGTCATATATTCATATCTTATCTTATTTTATTTAGGTTAAAATACTTTTTTTGTCCCAATTTTCGTCAAGTTTTTTCAAATAAGTCCTAATTTTGGTTGTGTTCAAATAGGTCCCAATTTTCGTCAATTTTGTTCAATTGGGTCCTTTTTTGCTAACACCGTTTAAATCATTAACGACCATGAACAGTGACTGCCACATGTCACTTCGTGGTTTTTTTGATTTTTTTTTTAATTTTGTTAATTTTTTTTAAATGTACACGTGTCAACCTAGGAGTGTGCCACGTGTCACTTTGTGGTTTTTTTGAATTTTTTTAAATTTTTTTAAAAATTTTTAAAAAAATTTTTTAATTTTTTTTAAATGTCCACGTGTCAACCCAGTAGCGTGCCACGTGTCAAAGTCAATGTTCTAAATTCAATTTGGTCCTTATATTTGTTATTTTTGTTCAATTAGTTCCAAATTTTTGTTAACATTAACCAATTTGGTCCCTCTCCAAATTAAAACCAAATTTAATTTTTATATTAAAATTCATATTTTTTATTAAATATCTTTATATAATATATTAAAATTCACATCATTGTAACTTTGATATAAAAATTAAATTTGGTCACATCTTCTATAGGGACCAAATTGGTTAATCTTAACAAAAATTAGGACCTAATTGAACAAAAATAACAAATATAGGGATCAAATTCAATATAGAATATTGAATTTGACACGTGGCACACTACTAGATTGACACGTGGACATTTAAAAAATAATTCAAAAAAATCACAAAGTGACATGTGGCACATTCGTAGATTGACACGTGTACATTTAAAAAAAATTAAAAAAATTTTTAAAAAAACTTAAAAATTAAAAAAAAAAAAATTCAGAAAAACCACGAAATGACACGTGGCAGTCACTGTTCATGGTCGTTAATGATTTAAACGGTGTTAGCAAAAAAGGACCCAATTGAACATAATTGACGAAAATTGATACCTATTTGAACACAAAACCAAAATTATGACTTATTTGAAAAAATTTGACGAAAATTGGGACAAAAAAGGTATTTTAACCTTTTATTTATATATCTTGAGATAAATTAGTTGAAACAACATGTCACCAAAGTGACATCTCTTGCATACATTTATTTATTTATTTTAAAATATAAAAGGATTATAAGCTTACGTGGATATTAGATAACGTTAATATTGGTTGTGCACGTGTAACCTCTCTAGTTTTAGTAATTTGTATTATTTATTTTATCTTTACTGTAAAAATAAGATTTAAAAAATCTTACATTTTATTAATATTTTCTATTTTATCTATATATAATTTGAGCATCGAAAAACAAATCAAATAGTTTTTAAATAATGTTGCAACTAAGTAAAATAAAAATAACAGTGAAAATAAGTGATAAAAGAAAGAAAAAATAATAATAGAATTATATATATATATATATATATATATTAAGAAGATATTATTTACTTATAAGTGTTATAAGTGTGTGCATGTATATATATATATATATATATGTTAATTATTGAAAAAAATGATAATTAAATGAACCTTCTGATTTAAAATATAAGAGATAAGAATGAATAAGAAAGAAAAGAAAACAAGGAGATAGAATGAGATAAGATGGCATAAAATTACATTTAACGTATATGTACCGACTACTTGAAACTTTAACTTGTAAATATGTATGGATGTGTGCAAAAGAAAAAAGAGAAAGGAAGTTACATAAAAAAGAAAAATAATAGAACACAAGATGAAGAAGAGATAATGCTTATCTCTTTATTAAATGCAAGTCATAATGATTTTAACTTGGTAGATAATGACACATGCATGACTTATAAATAGATGAATGAAAAGGATGATGAAAGAAAGATGACTTAATGCACATGTACTACGTTTAATGCATGCATTCATTATTTAGAGAAGTTGGCACATGTGCATGGTTTATAGATATGGATAATTGGAAAGCAAAGTGAAAAAAAATATGAAGAAAGTGTGAGTTGGGTGAGAAAGGAGGAGAGAGAGAGAGAAAAAGAAGAATTAAATTATGCAAACTAGACTTAACACGCACCATTTCCTTAAATTTGATACTCACTTATATTTTATTATACTTTATTAGGGAAATTTTGGTTTTGTGACTATAAGCACGACACTAAAATCAAGTTAACCATTGTCAACAATAATGTATCAAATAATAAATCTTGTTACATAATTATTCTGATGCCCAAACTATTATCTAAATAATTATTATTTGATAAAAGAATAGAATATTGTTTTTTTATGATAAGATTTTACGAGAGAGAAATTAATAATAACATAACTTCATATCCATATATATGTCAACAATTTTCATCTCTGAATTTGTTCATAAAATTTAATAGAAATATATATTTTATACAATATTAAGAGTTCTACATCATAATAAAAGATTATTTATATTGTTAATATATCTTAAGAATATTGATACAAATTATCAACGTGTAAATCTTTAGAATATCTTTCAACAATTTCCTGAATAGCTCTTACTAAGCAGTTTCTTCTTCTACCCGTACAATAGGTACATATGAAAGAAAAATATGAAAGGAGTGAGGTCTTTATAAGCCTTAAATATCAATCTTAATAAACTCAACCAACAATATTACAGCCCTAGAATTGGACCTACAAAAAAAAGACTCAATGTCATTTCATCAGACATATGGATCCATATTCCACTTCTGATGATTCACTATGAACATTAAAAGTTACTTTTAGGAAGTAATTAGATAGTTGAGTATTTCTCATAAAAACATTTTTACTACCAAACCTTGGCGATATTGAACAAGTATCGGATAATCCTATGTTTGACCTATAAATATCCTAGTGCATGGCGCTATTATGAATTATCCAGATATTCACCTACTTGGTAAAACTTCTTTAGACCTCATCATGATCCTTACCTTTCATTCCGTAGTGTACAAAATTGTGACTTCCCAAGTACAATCATTCTGACATTGGTTTGATCTTAATTTATTGAAATCATAATTAAGACTTTTTCTTAACTAACATACTTTTGGATATTTTCAAATATCATAAAATGTAATGACTATCAAAGTTATGTTATCTTTGACTAATAATATATACACCATCTAGACAAACACAAAGAATATATAATAATAATAAAACATATAGATAAATTTCTTTTGTCCAAGTTCACTATGTAAAATAATATTTACTTTTAAAACAACAATGTTTTAAAGTAACACAAAATAAAATAAAATAAAATAAGAATCAAAGCAAGATGTAAATATGAATTAGAATGTTATAAACAAATAAATAACAAAAATGTAAATTAATATAAAGGACCAATGTTTAACATCCCAAATTGGGATGTCACAAAAACTTATAAAATGTACATTTTTAGCGAAAAATGATTATTGATGAAACATGCTTAAATAAAAAATTTCAAAATTTAATAATAAGATTGCATGGTTCAAAACATCAATTATCTAAAACTTTCCAAATAACAACATCAAGTAAAAGAAATTATATCGTCTTTAAACACTTGTTTTAAAAGAACTTAATAAAAATGAATAAAATTCCAAGTTCACCTCATCCTCTCACCAATTTACTCCACGCCAAAAACATTTGCATTACCATCTACTCTCGTATACAGCATACATCATACGATTATCGCACATACAACAAACACACAAAACAAACAAATAAGGGTAAACTAACCATAAACAATGATATATAAACAAAATTCAGCAAAATAAACATTACAGGTAAACTTTCCAAATAACAACATCAAGTAAAAGAAATTATATCGTCTTTAAACACTTGTTTTAAAAGAACTTAATAAAAATGAATAAAATCCCAAGTTCACCTCATCCTCTCACCAATCTACTCCACGCCAAAGACATTTACATTACCATCTACTCTCGTATATAGCATACGTCATATGATTATCGCACATACAACAAACACACAAAACAAACAAATAGGGGTAAACTAGCCATAAACAATGATATATAAACAAAATTCAGCAAAATAAACATTAAAGGTAACACTCATTATCACATCCAAGTGAAATACTAAACCATAGTAATCACAACCACGCTCTGGTTTTCCGATTACCTGTTACCCCACCATATCATCTAGTTTTCTAGAACCAACGGGTTCGAGTTGTCCTGACATCACAACACTGGACCTATCTCCCTTGCTCTTGAAGGATTTACAAGTAACAACGAGTCGGAGCTAAGATGAAACATCTTTACCCTCCCCACTATCTCGTACAGGCAAGAGAGTGAAACAGTCGAACCTATCCTCTTTCACTGCCTTACACAAGTGAAGAAGACCATTTTTCACTATCTCACAATTAAAGAGGGTCCCTTTCTACTGTCTCACACATACGGAAGAGTCATCTCTAGGTAAGACGGAAAGACCTCACTTTCATAAACACTTTCAATCATGCAACACATGGAAACTAAAAATTTTTCATCAAAAGCATACAACGTTCATCGGCTCAAACACATATATTCCAAAACAATTTCACGAAATTCACATTCCATAACATCAATCACACAATCCAAACTCAATTTTACAAGCAATGTCATAGAATGAAAGCGTTAATTTGAATACTCATACATATTTTCTTCAAGGTCTGAGCAAGAAGCAGTTTAGATGACGCAAAATTTTATAACATGATAAATATATTACATACACTACACCCCAAACATGAATAAAACAAAACCTGGACAAACTAGGGGTGTCTCCTAAAGCCCCAAAAGAAACCTCGGTGAGTTTGCAGAACCTCCTAGTACAAAGGCAACGAAAACATAAATAAGAAATTGCAGCTACAACCCCATGAAAGGTACAATTGGTCCACCACACCAAGCTAAAGATCTAAAAGTTAATATCTAAGGTTGTACTACCAATTTAATCGGGTTACCCTTCCAAGCACCTTTCCATGAATAAAGATTTAAGAAGGGAAATAGGGCAATGGTGACCCCATGTACCACATCCCATCAATGCTACAATGCTTTATCTCATTAAATACATGGTCACAAAAAGAATGAAACTGCATCCCATTTTCGCTCTCCCCTACTGCAACCCATCTAAAAGAGACAAAGACCAAACTAGGGATGGCAATGCGGGCTGACCCAGCCCGTTTAGGCCCACATGAAGCATGCATGTTACGAGCCGGACAAGCCCGCACCGCACACATTTCACGGGCTGGAACACACAGCCCACCCTGTAAATAGCTTGGCTCGTGGGCCTGCGGGTTGGTTCGCGGGCTTGCGGGTTGGCCCGCATACTTTGGGGCAGAAATGTTCTGCAGAGGTGGTGGTGACGTGAGGAAGCAGATAACAACATCAAAAAACAAATCAAAACCAGTACAACACCAAAACAACAAGCAATTAGCCAAAAATTCAGAAAATAGGAAACCAATTCAGAATACAATTTCGAAGCAATTGAATTAACAAGTTGCTGCCATAACTCTCAATTTCACAAAACCCTGTCAGCCACAAATTCGAAGCCCCAATTAGGAAGAAAAACCCTACTCCAGCAAAACCCCCCTCAATTTACAGTCAATCGTGATGGATTCAATGAAAGAGATGCATTTTGCACTAGTGTCCGGACGGAGGCAGCAGCACCACGTCGGTGCGATGGAGGCAACCGGGAGAGAAGAGAAACAGATGGGTTTGTCCTGCGACAATGGAGGCAACAACAAGAGAAGAGAAAAAATCGGTGGAGGTGGACGTGAGTCATGTCGCTCTGGTGCGGTGGACCAGCGACGTGCAGGTCGGCAATGGATCAACATTGGATCGACGCTACAAATTGGAAGAGCAGTGGTGGTGGTTGTGAGTCATGACTCGTGTGGTGTGTGAAGATAATAGAGAAAGAGAGAAGAGAACTGGTTTTTTTAGATTAGGGTTACACTAAAATAACTTATGTGGGTCAACGAGCCAGCCCACACGGGTCATGGGTCACTGCGGGTCGGGTCAATGTAGGCCTACGCGGGCCATCCCTAGACCAGACCGCACTTTTCCCTTACCGCCGTCTCTATCCTTAATTCAAGTCTCTATCCTTAATTCAAGTCCTCCTCAGGCAAGCAAGTTTCGAACACATGCACTCTGAACTTCTCTCAACTTCAAACAGATGCTCTACCATTATAATTCACATGAAAGCATGCAGGAAATGATGATACTCTACTCTGTAGCACCCATGAGTTATGCAAGGTAGAAAAAAACTGAATTGACAAAATGCACTAAAAAAACAAAATGTGACTGAAATATATAAAGTGCATGAAAATACTTATTCTAAAAACAGAAAATTCAGACTAGAATGATAAAACAGACACTGCAGAATTGAAAACAAATTTGGGTCATAAGAAGAAATCACAAACATGAATTGTAGTGACCAAACATGAATTCATCTACACTCCAGAAGATCTCTCGATAACTTGTGCCCATTTTGGGATCACGTGGTTTCCGAGAGGAAACAATGAGTTGGGCAAATTTATAATTCATGATCAAGCACTGATTCAGAACCAAAACACTGAAACATAAATTCAAAACAATGACACATAACCATGACTGAATAAAAAACATAAAAGCAGTAATGAAACTTTAAATGAATCAAAACTCCAAGGCTGAAAAGCATAAAATGAAATTAAGCTTAAACAAGCACAACTTAGAAACTAAAAATTAAACTCAAAGCTGGACTGCAAAGTGCATTTCATTAAAGACTTAAAAGACAAACAATCGAGAGTTCTAAGAATCAGATTGGTGCAAAGAATCTCACATAAAATAACCCCGACCACTTTGTACTCGTGGTTGAACCAAGTAGAGCTACCTACTGGAGGAGACCTACTCCTGTCGGCCACTTTATGTTCGTCGGAATGTGAGAAACCTCTTATACAGTGACTCTCTCTCGCACCAGAAAACGCAGTTCTCTCAAAACATCGTGAATCCCTTGTACAAAACCCTCGTTCTTTCCATTTTATACCAAAGAAAAATCCCTAAAGCAAAACCTGACCCCGCTCTCTCCTTTTTTCCACAAACAAATCGAACCCGAGAGCCACACAACGCGTCTTTGACCTAGCTAGGATCCTTCCTACATGCGCACCATCAAGCCACTTTTCACACTCCTCCTTGTGGTCTCGCAGCCTCGTGGGCATGCATAGCTTGCCCTCTTCTCGCGAACCCTCGTGTGGCCTTCGTCACATCAACTTTTCCCTCTTCTCGAAGCATGTTCAACAGCTCCGCAATTCCCTTCAAGAAACGTTGTCTATGTCACAACGAGCTATGTTTCCAATTGGGCCTGTAACACTTAAGTGTAACCATGCATTTTTACCACCAACAATCGAGTTTATTAGGGACACCTCTACAATAAAAGAGAAAAGTTAGATCAAGGGGTTAAATCCAATTCAGCACATTATAGGATTTCTTGGCAAAGCTACTTTATTAAAAGAGAAGACTTTTTTAAACACAATTTTATTTGCAACAAAAGGCTACTAAAAGAACCTTTTTATCATATTTTATTGAAAACTAAATTTTTAATGAAATTAGGAAAAACTAGTTAATTAAAGACAAACTAATATTTATTTAAACTAAAAAGAAAATTTTAGAAAGTAAAAGCAATGAAAAAATAGAGTGCTAACACACCTTTACGACTAGATCACTCAACTGCTCTCCTGGGCGGGAGAAACAAAAAACGACAAAAGCAAAAAAATTAAAGGGAAAAAAGACATGAAAGACTTTGGATTGTCATCCATACAAATAAACATTCATCTTTTCCAAAGAATCAAAATGAATGACTCATCATAATAAGAAGTTATAATAAGAAAAAAATACATAATTCCCTTATACACAAGAGCAATATTATTCTTTTTCATCAAAGTAAGCCTTTGGTTACAATTTTGAGAGATAAAAGATTGATCTTCATTAGTTTAAATGGTTGTTGGTAAAGACAATAACTCCCTAGAAATGCACTTACTGTATTGCAAAAAAGAATCAATAACTGATACACTAATTTGAAGACAAATTCAGAAAAAGAATGAATAAAACAAAAATTATTAAAAGAGAAAGAGACACGAAAGGTGTTCGATTGTCATTCTATAAATAAACATTCATTCCTTTCCAAATATTCAAAAGAAATCAATCATTACTTGAGACTGAGACTTTAAAATATATGAGTAGTGGACAACAGTACCACTCTCCTCCTCTTCTATTTATAATGAAGCAAGTACATATGAAAAGACTACTCTAAGATACTAGGCATGATTACATGCA
>Ga0214545_1012723_pt1 | contig 10827 bp, 6 predicted proteins | sample CNSS4metaG_FD_160064 | JGI IMG/M metagenome (GOLD analysis project Ga0214545, IMG submission 160064) | Root nodule microbial communities from cowpea collected in UCLA plant growth center, Los Angeles, California, USA - CNSS4 | ecosystem: Host-associated > Plants > Roots > Nodule | place: USA...
CATCTTCTTCCCTTAAACTCCTTATTTATCTGCACTTGCATTTAAAGTAACTATTACTTTAAGTTAATTAATTAAATTTTGAGAAAAATTTTAAAACCTGTCAAGAATTTTAAAAATCCAATTCACCTCCCCTCTTGATTTTTGACCTTTGTTTAGTCATTCCGCTGCGCGATACCAACAACTTATATTTAACTAACTAACTAACTAATAAAATACTATCCATCCAATTGAATCAGATTTTGTTGAGGACTTTACCGAAAAAAATTGTAGTAGAAAATTACTACCAGTGTACGAGCCAAACACTTTTCTTATGAAATTTCAGTTTCCACTAAAATGGACTCATTCAGACTAACCACAAAATTCTCAATAACAATATGAATCCAAAAGTAGTAACAAATCTAACGAAATTGAAAGTATGCGATTTAGAAAATATGACGAAAATTTGAAAAATGAAAAATTGAAAAGAGCATGAGCCTGATGCAATAAGGGAATCGAAGTTGTAATTTGAAATTAATAGTCATTATCGGTACTTCGGTGAAGCCGTAGAGAGATAAGGTTGGTGATATTTTCAACCCCATACGAGAGGATAAACAAAGACAAAAATAACAAAGCACAACCTCTCTTTATTTTTATTTGCAATTATGACTATCTTCACCGTTATTTCACTTTATTACATTATTATACATTTTATACAACAATTATAATAATGTTGTAAGAATATTAAACATTAATTTATTCTCGCACAATTTATTTTTATTTTAATCTAAAATTATCTTTTTTTTATCAAATATTCTTAACAACATTCATTTCAATTATTTCAATCATTTCAATTATTTTTTATCATTTTTTATCAAATATTCTTAACAACAGTCTTAACAACGAAGTGTAGCATATAATTGTTTTGGAAATTTATTTATATTTATTATTTTTTAAATTACAAAAAGATCTTTATATGTATTTAGCATAAGTTTTTGAAATAGTTCTCAAAACTTTATACGAAATACTCCAAATCGAAATTTCTTTGAGATTCATACTAATTTGTTTCTAACATTGAAGAATAAATACTCTTATTCCTACCTAAGGTTGTGTTCTCTTGAGAAGATAGGTTTGGGGGAGTGTGTGAAGATGAATTTGTGTAGATTTGAGTAGTTGAATATGTGTGTTTCTTTGAGTGGATTTAGAGAATAAAGTGAGTGGATTTGGAAATGAAATTTATGAAAGTTAGTGAGTGATTTGAGTGATGAGATAGATTAAAAAAATTGTTTTAATAGATAGAATTTGAAGATTACCAAAATACCCTTGATAGTAAAAAAATGAAATGATTATTGGATAAATTAAAAATATTAAAATTTAATAATTTCAATTTAATAAATTGTAATAAAAATTTAAATTTAAATTAAAAATATTAAAATTTAAAAATTTCAATTTAAACACTGGTTACATAACTGGTGCACACACTATTTCACACATACACACAATACTAGTTATGTAATCGGTGCACACACTATTTCACACACACACAACACCGGTTATGTAACCGATGAACACACTATTTTACACACGCACAACACTGGTTACATAACTAGTGCATACACACACACACACACTATTTCACACACACGTACAAGGATAAAAGCGTAAAATTTCACCCCATACTCTCAAATCTTCGCATCCTACCCATGATTTGAGAATTCATGGATCCCGCTTTTCACGCTTTCATATCATCACAAATCAACCCATAAGAACACATTTCCTTTTCACCATCTGTCTTCGTAAACTCTTTTAAATAGTTAAATCGCATCAAGTGATCTAAATCAAACTGAAATCCTAACTTATAGGTAACTTAAATTGAAAATATGATTTAATACATTTTTCAAAGGCTCGATATATTAGATATTTCCAAAGTAAGAATTGAGAATGAAGAACAAAAAGGTACATGAAAAATTTCAATTAAAACTCATTCAATTATTAAATTTTTTTTTTTATGTCTTATATGTTCCTGAGATTACCCAAAATCTGTTAAGTGTTGCTCAAATGTTAGAGAAAAGTTATAAGATATCATTTGAAAACAAACTTTGTATGATGAAAGCGCTAACAACATAAAAGTATTCAAAGTTTATATGAAAGACAACAAATTTGTTTTGGATTTGATGGAGGAATTGGCTACAAACGAGGAAAATATAAAAGAAGTGATGGCAAACCCTTAGCCAAAGGACCAATGATAAGAAGCATGACCAAGCACATTCAAGAAGAGCTGGAGTCATATGTGAAAGGTGAAACCAAGCTCTTATTCTCTTGGGCCATTTTGAAGCATATCTAGTAGAGTAGGAATGATTTGGGCCTTGTAGTATAGAATTTTCTTTCTAGGCCTTGTATCATGGGCCGAGTAGTGTAGGGTTTTGGTCAACATGGGTCAACATAAGTCAACTCTCTAAGTCAACCCATAGGTGGCACCTTTTATGGTTGACTTTTAGTCAACATCCACTTAGACCATCTTGGGAAGCAAGAAAAGGGCATGATTGGCTCTCCCTTTTGAGATAGTAGTGGCCATGCATTCTCCTCCTAATGGAGAGGCTTCTGTCTTAGTATTTGTCATGTGTCCTTCTACTAGTAGAGAGGATTTTTCCATAGTTGTGGTCACATGTCCTCTTCCTAATGGAGAGCATTTTAGCCTTGTTACCCAAGTTAGAAAAGTTGAGGTTTTTAGGGTTTTGCATCTACTTTTGTGAGACACCTCACTACAACAAAAATTACTTTAGACAACAACATAAAATTGTGATCTAAATTATAAAAACCATAGTCTAAAGATTAAACCACGGTTTTTTAGGTGTGGTATAGGTTAGTGTAGCTATAGGTAATAGGCGACGGTTTTTAGTACAACAATACTTTTAAAATTGTTGCTTAAAATCCTCACAATAAACAACAGTTTTTCATATTGATTTTAGACCTCACCTATATTTTTAGACCACATTTTTACTGGTTTTGCCCACATATTTTAAAGCAACAGTTATATAATCATGGGCTTTTATGATATTTATACAACATTTATAAAAATGATGTTTATTATATGTTTAGGCCACATTTATTTAGCCGTTGTCTAATTTAGTGTGGTCTAAACTACAAAATGTTGTAGTGCCTCTAGGATTAGTTGGTTATAAATAGAGGTTCTCACCCCATGTAAAAATCACTTTGAGGTTAGTAATGAAATGTTGCCAAAAATTTGAGTCATTCTTCTAGTCTCCAAAGTCATGGCTAAAGCATCCTATGTGGTCTCCTCTAGCCCACCTTCCTCTAGAGTTGGTCTAACCTCTCATGAGAGCATTAAACATCAACTTTTCCACCACTTACACACCTAAACCAAGAGTTATCTCCACCCATTCTTCCATTGCTTTTGCGCACCACACCACCTTGAACTTATCTTCATGCTTTTGATCTTCCTAGCTTGGGGAGGAGACCACCAAGAAGGATAAAAAGAAAAAAAAAATATGAATATCTCTTGAAGAAGTATGATGTTCAAGTGAAGAAAGTTTGTGGAGACCCACATTCTAATATTCATCAAAGGTCAAATGTCACTATCATAAAATTCATAATCGACAAAATAAAAGATGGTGATAGAAGAAAAAATAAAATGAAGAATGTTAAATTGAATGAGGATATGGTCCATAGAAGAAAAGAGAAAAGAAAAAAAGAAGGGAAAATCAAGAACCAGATTTGAAATTGAAGTAAACAAATACTAAGCGAGAAAAAATGTTTAAAGAAATGTTTTGTAAATATTTCAGTTTTAAAAATATTTTTCAATTTAAAAATTAATTATTATTTAGATTTAAAAGATAAATATTTAGATTTTGTAAATATTTAATATTTGATATTATGTTAAATTTTAATATATATATATATATATATATATATATATATATATATATATATATATATATATATATATAATATTACATAAATAAAATAATAAGTTTCTTTGTACAATATATGTCTTTTATATCTCTCGTATCCCTTGTATCTTAAAACCACTAAAAAATTTCCCAAAAGACCCAACCTTGCACCCTTGATTCAGTGATTTCTATATTTTCATTTTTAAAGGAATTTTACACACATTCCACGATGTTATTACCATGAAGAGATGAGAAAAAGTTGTTTTCTAATTACCTATCTATAATTTTATCACAATTTAGCTCAAATTAACCAATAATACGTAAATACGATCAAATAATTTAAAATAATCTATTTATAATACAATTGAAAGGATCACAAAAAGCAAATTTCTACACGTGGCATCTTCTCAATCAATCTTCCATTTGAAAATTCAAAAAAAAATTTACTTCTTTAAGTATTTCTTACACGTGTCTTTTCCTCAGCTTGCCACGTATGCATATTCACTTTCCATCTCTTTGTCACTTTCCACCTCTCTCACTTTTTTCTAAAAGTCTCTTCACTTTCCATCTCTCAAACCCTACCATCTCTTTCTCACTCTCCACCTCTCTGTCGCCTCAAACCTTACCATTTCTTTATCATTTCTTCTTCGAATCCTACTCTCTATTTTCATCTCTTCACTTTTCATCTCTCAAATACCCAACTCAAACCTTTTTCAATTTTAAACCCTAAATGTTTTTTTTTTCTATCATTTCAGTGATTGTTATCACAATATGTTTTCACCATTGGCTTATTCGACCACTACTTGGTAAGGTTATGGTAAGGTTATAGTTTTTTTTATGTAGTGATTATTTTTATGTAATTTCCAACTTCGTTTTTGTTTATTTTTCAGTTCTTCGACCACTACTTCGTAAGGTTTTGATTTTTTTGTGTAGATGATTACTTTTATGTATTTTCCAACTTCATTTTTGTTTATTTTTTGGTTATTCTAACACTACTTGGTCAGGTTTTGGTTTTTTTTGTTTCTGTATTTTTTTTGTAGATTGTTTTTTTTTTGGGCTTATGTCTTCACTAACAAAGAAGACCGGAGAAGTCTTTAAGTCCAAAGATCAGGTTTTGGTTATGCCTTCACCAATTATTGCTTTTATGTTTTTTTTGTTCTTGATTTACGTTGTTTGTTTTTGGTGCCTGGATACCTTCACCGAACATCACGCTATCAAACAGAGTGACGAAGATCTATCAAAGAGCTTTGAAGTCCAAAATCAAGACTGAAAAAGATAAATATCTTTAAAAGGTTTGATTTTTAAAAAGTTTGAGGTTTAAAACAGAAAGATGAAGATCATTTCTCTATTTTTTCAAAAGGTTTAATTTTTATTATTCTCTGTCTTCTCCTTCCTCTCTTTTCTCTTTCATTTTCTTTTCCTTTTTTATTGCATAATATGTCTTTTTTTTTTTTTTTTGAATATTTTCATTTTCATTTAATTCATTGTGATTTGTTCCGGATGTATGTGACTTTTTTTTCAGGACATCTTAGGATACATGTGATTTTTAATTTTAGAACATCTTAACTTTACTTTTGTTTTTGGGATTCGGAAAATTTTCAGGAAGGAGAAAATCAAAGAGCTCTTGCAGTCCAAAATCAACACTGAAAAAGATAAATATCTCTAAAAGGTTTGATTTTTAGAAAGTTTAACGCTTAAAACAGAAAGATGAAGATCACTTCTCTATTTTTTTAAAAGTTTTAATTTTTATTATTCTCGTGTTTTGTTTTTTTTTGTACGTGAGTGTTTCTTCTATCTTCTTATTATAATGAAATGAAAAAGATAAGAAGAAGAAAGTAGGCTGTGGGAAGAAAAGGCCTTCTCCACTTTAGATTTTTGTTTGGTTATTGATGAAAGGTTAATGGAATGAGGTAAAACCAAATTATTATTACAATAATTCTCCTCTTTTTTTCTCACTTCTTTTGTTAGTTTCACTTGAATTCAATGATTTTAATGTATTGTTGGCTTTGTGTAGTGCAGATAGAAAAAAACAAATCTGAATTGAATTGAGGTACAAGAAATCTTTGAAAAAAAGTAGGAGAAGTATGAAGAGGCCAAAGGTCTCTGTTAATCAGAAGCATTTTAAAAGGTTTGATATTTAACATTGATTACTTTCTTCTTAAAGCTTCTACCACTTTATTACCTTCAATAGTTTCAGAATGCATCCTACCATTCCAAATGTTCACGGTTACACCTTTTAAGCCAAGTCAACCTTTTATCAAAAATCTTTTTTTTAATCTCTTCATGCATTTGCAAAGTTTGCATTTAGTAGCATTTGTTGCAATTCTTTGTTGGCCTCATTTCTAACACTGGTATTTTGATTTCTTTTTTTCTCTTCCTTTTTTATTGTCTTCAATTGGTTTTGCTGAGAAAATATCTCGGTATCACCTTGATTTGTAACCTAAGGTCTTTATTTTCCCTTTTCAAGTTTTATTTTGGTTTTTCATTTCTGATTTCTAATCTTTAGAATCTCTATTTTCATATGGTTGTTTTTTGGTTTTTGGCATGCATTTGTTGTATAATTTGACTACATTGTTTTCTATTCTTTATGGTAGTGGTTGATTTTGTTATGCCTATGTTTGGCTTCACATTTATGTGATTTTGTTGTCTTTTCATTTTATCCGCACAACATTAATACCTATAGAATCTATGTTTTCATATGGTTGTTTTTTGGTTTTTGGCATACATTTGTTCTATAATTTGAGTACATTGTTTTCTATTCTTTATGGCAGAGGTTGATTTTGTTATGCCTATGTTTGGCTTCCCATTTTATGTGATTTTGTTGCCTTTTCATTTTATCCGCATAACATTCATACCTATGTTGCCAACTACACCAATGCCATTAAAATTACAAATATTTTGCCTATTATTCTTCCTTTAACATATTTAATGTGGTTTTAGTTTTAGTGTCATTAAGTTTTACAAATATGAATGATATTGATTGATGAAATACAATAATAAAAGGGAACATATTAGGTAACAACAATATTTTATTTTATGTTACTTATCATTTATTTGGTGGTGTTAGTTTATTTAATGTTTTTTGTGGTGAAAGTTGTTAAGTTCAATCGACTTCATATAAGTTTACTATTAGGAAAGAGGAGAAATCAACTTTCTAAAGAAAGCCTATGAGTTATTTATTCTTTGCGATGTTGAGGTTTAATAAGAAATAAATAAAATCTCTATTATTTTTTGTTGAAATATTAATATCAACTTTCCTACTTTGCATTGATGTATTAATCCAAAATATGTTGCAGCTTTGAGCAGGAGTGATGTACATTATTGATGTACTAATACAAATAAAACAACAGATGTAGTTGTTATTCTATTAACAACATACCCATTCTAAAATTGCAAAAATGTTAGGTACAAAAATTGTAATTAATCCATTCAATATCAAAATTAAAGCTTTTTCAATACAATAAATATATACAATAAGTTAAGTTATTATACACAGATTTCATTTGTCATAATGAATAAAAAAGACGTGTTGGAAGGACATGGTTTTTTCATTACTTTGCTTATAATTATGGTTGTGAACTCTGATGATAAAAGATTCTTGAAAGATGGAAAAGTTTCTTCATCTTTGAAGAGGTAATTGTTGGAAAAAGCATCAAAAAGTATCTTGCAGTAATTTTGGAAGACCTCTTATAGTAGTGTTAAGAAATTGAAAATTTGTTTTTTTTTTTCTTTCTTTTGACAACACCATTTGAATGCATAATATTAAACAAAAAAAAATATAAAACATCAAATTTCCGAAAATTTTATCTACAACCAATATAATTATGAATACTATTATAATTTTAGTCCACATTTATAATTGTCCAAACCTTTTTTCTCTAATTATTAATTTTATTAAATATTTAATATTTAATTAAGATTAATAAAATTATTAATTAGTATTATTAATACCATCCATTAATAATATTATTTATTGTTAATATCATTCTTTATTATTGATAATTAAAAGTAAATATTGCTACTATTAATAATATTATTATCTTTTTTAATATTATTATTTACATAAAAAATTATTTAATTATATTTTGTTAAAACTTTTACTACTACTTTTTAAATAGGCTAAGTTATGTACTTACATGCGAAATTGAATTTATTTCTCTCTCAAAGTTCATATAAATTTTCTCCAAAACCTACTGACTACACATCCATATATTTCCCATATATTTCTTGTTGTTTGTATTTGAATTCAACCGGCTATAACGAGGCAATGATGTTTTCTACAATTACATCATATATGAGTGAAGAGTTATGTCCTGGATAGTTGACTTTGTATTTGTGTGAATGAGCCATGTGTCAATAAAATTTTATTGCTCATAAGCTTTTTCATTTGTGGCCTAAAGTTATTCATCAGATATTGATCACATATAGTAAGATCTTAAATATATAATTCATATTCTTAAAGTTTAAACTTCTATCCAATTAATTTAATTAAAATGAGATACAAATTGAAAACTTTATTTGGATTTTAAAGAATTCAAAACTGTGTTCATTATGAGTAGTTTATTCAAAAGATTTATTTATGTTCATTTCGATTTACATTATTTTTATGCAAAGTATCTATTTGGTTTGGGAATTGACATTTTATTGTTCAATTTTTACTTTTGAATGAGATGTCGATGAAATTTTATAAAGTCAAATAATATCAAATAAATAAATAACAATGAAATACCAATTATTATGATTATTCTAATACAAATTGATAGAGTGTGGAAGGACTTTGTTTTTAAGAACATATTGGTCGAAGGTGACCAGTATTCTTTGAAGTAGACATGACAACAGAATCAACAATATGTTTACCTTATATGTGAAATGTTTACCAAATTGTGGTCATCCTACCTTAGACAACATTGTAATATTTTGGAAGACCAAATATGGGAAGATTATGTTTGACAATTGATATGAAACAATTATGATGATATTTACTTTATATAATTATGTATGTATTGTGTTAGGTTACATATTTTATATTGTTTTATCTATTCAAATATAACACGTTTGTTTGAAAATTTGATTTTGACATCTTATTGAATATTCAGTGATAAATAATTTTATGTTTATAATTCTTTATAAAAGTTATCCTATTGAATTGATTTTGACATCTATTGAATATATCATTTACTTTGATAACTCTTAAACTTTTTAAAACATTGACTTTTATTTAATTCTGAAATATAAAAGTGATCTTTAAAAATATATATTAAGGTATTTTTATTTAATTGAAATATAAAAATGACTTTTGAAAATATATATTAAGATATTTATATGATAAGATTAACCGAAATCAAGTTTAGTTAACTATCATTCAACATCAATTTTAATTTATACTAATTCATTTGAATTAAAGATACTATATTTAATTTTTTGTTATAACTAATGTATTAGTTAATGTTGTTTAAAATTTGTTCATTTATTGTGGTTGAAAAATAACTAAAATTCATATATGAAATGGAAAAAAGTTCCTTATATATAATGTGAGGTTGTTGTAGCCATATTTTGTAAATTTTTCATATACAATATATGGTCAATTTTTTCATCAAAAATATTGTCTGTCAAATAGTTTTAAAATAGTTCATTCTTTTCATGTGCTTTTTGAACGAAATTGTACAATGTATAATATATTGAACAGAAAAGTGGGAATTGTAGTCTTTTACATCAAAGAAACCACTCATTTACATGCAAAACAACAAATGGAAATATGACTTTCCATTTGGGTATATATTATGAAAAATGATGGTGTTCATTATTTATGATTCTACATTTTAGTGCAATAAGGTTCAAATTTAATAAAAAACAATTAAATATTCATATCATAAATATTTGAAAATAAGGATACATAATTGTTCTTTAAAAAAAATGAAAATGTCATACAAACAAATACTACTGGAAAATGTACACAAAAGTAAATTCTTCCAATTTTCTACTCAGAAAACATTATTTTATATCTTTGATATTGACATTCTATCAAGCGTCATTATGTTATGGATGAAAGTAATCGTGAAAAAGCAAAAATTACCAGAATGATGATTCCTACTAAAAAGTTAGACAATAAGAGTAACAATTATCTATCTCAATGTTATTTGTTGTATCTCATCATGTATACTTTTATAACATTGTGATATTTGTTCTTCAAAACAAAACAAAAAACACAAATATGAATAAAAACAATACAGAAACAAATATAGTTCTAAATCAACTTCCTCAAAAGCTTCAAACTAGAGGTATAATCATGTTTACTTTGTTGATTCATTCTGAATGTTCTCAAAATTAAAATGCATATGTCTTTGAATAGAATGGAAAAAATGAATCAAAAGATGGAGGAAGAAGAAGAAGCCGGTTGATTCTCCACAAATTTGTTCCCAAAGTATTAATACACCAGGTTCTTCAAATATTACAAATATGTTTAATAAATCATTGAAATCTTTATTTTTAACAAAGTTCTAAATTTTTTCACCAAGTCTAAATGTAAAAGAAGAGATTAAAACATAATCTGATATAGTTCCACTTAGTTGGACATTTGAAATATAATTTAATCTAACATGATCCTTGGTTTTTTAAATTATTTATACACTATTCATGTTCTTTGTGAATGATGAATGATCAATGTTTGATATTTATGCAAGAGTCTTTATTTTTTATGGAACTGATTTGATTATGTAATCTATATAACTAATTTTACCCATGGGATAAGGTTTTATTATTAGTGTTATCCTTTCCGGGTTTTGGTGTGCATAATCAACCCAAATGTTATGATTCTGTTAGAATATATGATGCATATATTCTATATTTATGTATATCTTCTCTTTTGTAACGTAGCCATTTATGATGCATATATGGTGCATATTTCTGTGCAGATTTTCTGCTAAGTGCAGATTCTGTATTA
>Ga0214545_1012730_pt1 | contig 10816 bp, 4 predicted proteins | sample CNSS4metaG_FD_160064 | JGI IMG/M metagenome (GOLD analysis project Ga0214545, IMG submission 160064) | Root nodule microbial communities from cowpea collected in UCLA plant growth center, Los Angeles, California, USA - CNSS4 | ecosystem: Host-associated > Plants > Roots > Nodule | place: USA...
TTATTTATTTATTTTGATTTGTACGCTTCTCCTTCTTTGTTTTTGTTTTTTTCTACTCATCTCCCACAAACTCCATCCAGACTAAACCCAAGTGTCCCCACCTCCTCCTTCTTCATTTTGAATACAAGAGCATTCTTCTTCCTCCCACCATAGATGCTCCCGTTTTCGATAAGCTCGAAATGGTGTCATTTGCTTTTTTGCTGCAACTAGGATTGACGACGTTCGCTTCTTCCTGTTGGTGTGTTTCAGATCTAGATTCACCATGAGAGGCCAACGAAGCTATGTTGTTCACTGTTGCGTCGTTTATCGAGGTTGTCATTGGCGACCATATTTTCTTCCTTTAACGTGAATTGCAAGATGTTTCCCATCCTTTTTTACCCTGCACCAAGCACCACCCAACCACAACATTTTCTAACATCAACGCGATTAAGAGAGGTTGCTGGAGTGTGACATCGGCCATAAACGTCACCTGCATTGTCGCTTTTCCCTTTCTTCACCAACACATGCAATTAGGGATTTTGGTTGGGTTTTGTGAGTGTTGAGTGTGTTAATAGTGACTGTTGGAAGATTTTTTTTTTTTTTAAATCAGACTTGCAAAAGAAAACAAGTGGTAACAGGTTCTCTGATTGTGTCTACGAGTGAAGAAAATTGAAAATTAAGCAGAGTGGAAAATGAAGTTCTCTAATTCTTTGGATTCTCTGTAATTGTCTATTAATTTCCATGGGTTCTCTGTAATTTTTTGTTCCAAATAATTTTTAGGTTGGAATTTTTTATAGTTGGAAAATGAAGTTAAAGTTGAGTGGAAAATAATGGAAATACCGAGTTTTTTATCCTTTTCCCCGTGTCATTTTTCATCAACCCTTCAAAACAGTTGAAAAAGTTAACAACGAAGTAATTAAAGTGATTTTATGTTTTCTGTGAATTTGATGTTTGAAATCCCATAATCTGTGATTTTATGGATTTTTATACCTGGAAGAAGAAGTTAAAGTTGAGTCGAATGTAATTGAATGGTTGGATCGAAAATGTTGTGAGGTTGATAATGGAGAATAGATGTTAAAGGTGGAAATGGAAAAGGGGTTTTGATTGTTGTTTTGGCTCTCTGTTTGTAATGAAGATGTTCGTTAATAAAGAAGAAGATCATGAAGTTAGAGAATGAAGAAGTTCACCAACAAAGAAGAAAGATGATGAAGAGGAAATTTAATTTAATTTTTTAAATTAAATAATGTTACGTGTCATAAATGAGCAGCTGACATAATATTCTGTTTGTCACCTCTAAACAAATGCTAACGCGTCAATTTTTTAGACTAATTCCATAAATTTTAAAAGGATGAGGACCTAAACAGACCAAACTTTAAAAGAGAGACCAAAACCAAAATCGCTTAATAGTTTAAGGACCAAAAACATAATTAATCCAACATAAAATAAAGAAAAAAAAAATCATTGAATGTTTGCAACTCACATACCGGATGTCAACATCCGCAACACAAAAAAAAATTGTAAAAATATGATTTTCGTATGTTGACATCCATAACATAAAAAAACTATACCGAATATTGATATCCGTAATAAAAAAAGTTATAAAAAATGAGTTTATGGATGTCATTTCAGGAAAAAAAAAACCATAAAAATAAAATTTTTGTTCCTATTTTCTAACGTGAATCTGCATGTAAGCCAGCAGTGTAAAGTAAAATTACATCTAAGTAAATCTAAGTAAGTGTTGCGAACAGATAAATATAACTGATGTGGAGAAGAAGTATTGCTATGTTGCGGATGTGGAGAAGAAAACAAAATCGCGTGCTTGGCAGGACCTGGAGAGAAGAAAAAAGCTGGACCAGATGTGCATATAAAGGGGATTTACGGATCTCACACTAGCAACGCACACAATTAGATCAAATTGGGCGTGCTGGTGCATTAAATAGGTGAGGCTGCTGCATTAAATAGGAAAAAGAAAAATTATTTTTAGTATTTACTATGGGCAATATGAGAATTAACATATGTTTTGGAAGTAGAGAAGAATCTATTAGAGGTGCCGAGAGAAGCCCCTAGTAACCAACCGCATGTTTACATCCACAAAACACAATTGAAAATTTTTTATAAATCTGTATTTCAATCAAATTACTAATTTAAAATTTAGTCTCTTAAAACAGTAATTAAGTCTGAGTGTTTAATTTTAAACTTATCAATTAAAATGGTAATTTACATATTGTTGAAGAAGGAATACAAATTCCATTATACGTTTTTGTCATCAAAGTTACACTAACTCACCACTTTATCTCTATTTTTTTTTTCGCGTATTAATTTACCTTCCAACTTTGACAGTGCTTTACTTTTTTTCTTCTATCAAAGTCGACCCTCAATCCACACACATCTTTTTAACTTGATTATTATTATATACAAAATTTACACAAATTTATTGACAAAATTTATACCATTTATTGACATAAAAAAATTAGAAAGATTTGAATTTAAAAAAGAATTAATTACGGAACATCTTATGGTATACAATACGAAAAAGTGTTAGTCAGTTTGTATCTTTATATTTCAAGATAACTTATCATCGGGCATGCCTCTTAATAATGAAGTAGGAAGAATTGAAATTTCTCAAATATTTATATAAGAAAAGTGTTATATGTATAATATGATATGTACAAGACCAAAGACCAAATATTAAGTAGGGAATAAGAAATCAAAAAAATAATAGGAGACCCTAATAGATAATTTGTTGTCAAGGATTACTTCATTTCAGATTTTATTGTTAATATTAATAAAATAAAATTTATATTGGATGACAGGCTGGTTAAAGTTGTATATCTGCTATAGAAGCTAAGTTTATATGGTGGCTCTTAAGCAAGGAAGCTATTTATATTTATAGGTTATGGAGGAGTTTAAACGCATAACAGAAGGTTTTTGTATATTCACAATTACAATGTTTTTCCCATTCAAAGAAATTCATACTTTCATTTAATTTTATTAGTATTTACAAAAAAAATGTCACATTAACAACTAATTTTATTGATCAAAAGTTGTTAGTGACTATAATAATCAATTTAGATACCAATTTAAAAAAAATATTGGTTACTTGACTATGAATAAAAAATTATAATTGATTTCGGACTTGATTTCTAAAATTTAGTTACCAAAGAAAATTGGTTATTAATCATTAATTATCAAAGTATTTTTTACCAAAGAAATTCATTTCTAAATTAGTCTGTAATTAATTAGTGATTAATTTAAGAACGAAATTTATTTTTTATTCATAATAATGATTATTTTAGTAATTAATAACTTTTTATTTTATAAATTGATATATAAATTGTTTGTTATAGTGACTAACAAATTTTGAACGCAAAATTTAATAGTTAATAAGGTTATTTTTGTAGTAATTATTATTAGAATTATACATGTTATTTTTATTTTTTTTTAAAGATTCAATAATAATATTTTTATTAAAAAAATTAATTTAATATAAATTTGTAATTAAAAAACTTGACCGAATGAATCAACCACCTAAACAACCGAGTTCGTGAAACTCAATGAATTAAATGGTTGGATACAAATTTAAAATATTAAATTCGAATTATATTGGATCGGTGAGAATCGACTCCTATCCAACCCAACCAAAACTCAGCTGGAAACACATACAATCTGAACTTACTATCATACAAACTCATAAGCACAGCACACCTAAGTGCTGAAAAGAGCATGAGGTAATCGAGAGGAAACAAAAAACAAGTATTCACGCAAGAATTAACGTAATTTGAATGAAGTGTTAACGAATTTCCATCTGCATCCACATAGAAAGTTCACCAAACTAGATATTACAACACACAGTTTTCTCTCACTCAACAAACTTCTCGTTCATGAAGGCAACTCAAACATTACAACTCGGGATTAACCTAATACAAAGGCTGTGAGGTTCTATATATACAAAGGCTATAAGGTCCTAATACAATTACTTAATCGTTTAACCATGTCAATCCTCTAAAAACCTCTTAGAACATCATATTAAGCCAAATATTCACACTAGGACTTCAAATTGGTTGAAAGCTGGAAATTTTAAGAATGCATAAACTCAAAAATCTTTAAACATGGTAAGGTTACCTAAAATAAAGAGGAGGTTAGCAATGCGTATCAAACAAAACTCCATGTTCCAGTGAATATATAAGCTACTTCCAAACTTTAAATAGATTCATAATTTAGTTTGAATTAATATATTAAACATGATCGAAGAAGGCTATATCAGATAACGAAAATACAACGCACTATCCTGGAGACTCCAAGTGCTTAGTTATGGTAGTGTTGTTGTTGTTATTTATTTTACATGGTAGCTTGTTCTTCTGTTTATTTTACTTGGTAACTCTTCTGTGATGAAGTAGTGGGCAACATACATTGCTGCTAGAGTCAAACATTTCTGCTGGAAGATAAGAGTGAAAGGGAAAAGGACAATCCACTACAGAAGCAGAAGATGATGGGTGGATCCCGCAATCTTCCAATTTTCATGTGATCATCCACTATACCATACTTTCAATTTCATCTACTGCTACTCCACAGCTTCCTTCCCCCATTTTCAATCTTAGTGATATATAGCTGGAGTTAGCTAAACATTTTCATGCTTCCACTTCACACATGCCCACATGCAGAAAAGCCTCTTCTTATGCAAACAAAAATTGTTTTCTTTTACATACTGCTCTCTGTCTTCTTCTTCGTAGCAGTAATTTGAATACATTTCCATAGTTAACAATAATGCTCCTTACTACTTAAGAAAACACCAAATCTTTGCACTCCGTAATTTATATTGAATTCTAATGTCATCTCATTCTACCGGTTCAATTAAAACCTTATGTTCCAATGTACAGCACATTAATACTATGATATAGTATATATGTGTACCTCCAAAACACTATAAATTTGGTACAACTAATAATCACAATGTCTTCAATCCTTTCCAGATTCAACTGAAAATGGATTCCATTATCTAAAAGAAAATACATTTTCATAAGCCAAGTGATGTATCATGATAAATCCACATCATGAACAAGTTGCTGAACTGCTGCTGGAAATTTGAAAGAAAAAGAAAATTAGTTTCAGTGGTCATTAATGGTCTTAAGTGTGAACATCCAAGATGAATGATTCCGACATTCTCAAGAGAAAACGGATATAGGTTTTATCAGAGAGGAGAATAGGTTTAGAACACGGTCTTGCGTAGGTAGCTCAGTGAGAAATGAGAACGAGATCAATGAAATGGTTGTGGTGGTTGACAGCAAAAGCACACCAGTGGGTCTTATAGTGCGATTTTCTGTACTTGACCCAACCAACTTCTTCATGTGCAGTGGGCCACACTTCGAGAAATTAAAACACACTTTAGGCCCCTCTATTTGTGTAATGGGTCAGGCCCATTACTATATATACACAAGCACTTTGCATTCCAAAATCACACTTTGCAATGGCAACTTCTAAAGTAATCGGTAACATTCTATTTGTGTTTGTTTGTTTAGGCATTTGCTCTGCTGCTAGAACACTCCTCACTCTAGAGGACCGTGTGAACTTGCATGTTGGCACTGTTGTTGGTGGATATGGCGGTGGTGGAGGAAGTGGCGGCGGCGGCGGAGGAGGAAGTGCTGGGGTAGAGCACGGTGCTGGTGGCCACGGAGAAGGAGCTGGAGGAGGTGAAGGTGCCGGTGCTGGATATGGGGCTGCAGGTGGTGGACACGGTGGTGGTGGAGGAAACGGAGGCGGTGGTGGCGGTGGTGCTGATGGAGGTGGATATGGAGGAGGGGCTGGTAAGGGTGGTGGTGAAGGATATGGTGGAGGTGGAGCAAATGGGGGTGGTTATGGTGGTGGAGGTGGAGGTGGAAGTGGAGGAGGAGGAGGAGGTGGTGCAGGGGGTGCTGGTGGTGGTTATGGAGGCGGGGAAGGGAGTGGGGCTGGTGGTGGCTACGGTGGAGCGAATGGTGGAGGAGGAGGTGGTGGAAGTGGCGGGGGTGGTGGAGGAGGTGCTGGCGGAGCAAGTGGAGGAGGATATGGTGGTGGTGAGGGAGCTGGACAAGGAGCTGGTGGAGGATATGGTGGTGGAGCAGCTGGTGGGGGTGGGGGTGGCTCTGGTGGTGGTGGCGGTGGAGGCTATGGTGGTGGAGGTGCACGTGGGGGTGGATATGGAGGTGGTGGTGGGAGTGGCGAAGGTGGTGGCCACGGTGGTGGATACTACCCCTAAGATGAATACATTACCCAAGAAAATATGGTAGCTAGCTCGTTGTGGCTATAGTAACAATAATAAGAAAATATATGGGTACGAGGATGCTGATAAACTGTTTATGCATTCTATTCTAATTTATGTTTCACATATATAAGTCGAATGGGTTGAAGCTCTGCAAGATTTACACTGATATTGATGTATACATGCTCTTTACGATATTTGAATGGTGAAGTCTTTATTAATCATATACATGGAAGACTACATTGTCCTATATTCCATGAACTTCTGTTATGTGTTTCTCTCTGTCGAGAAACTAGGTTAAAGAAGCCATGATGGAAAACATGCCAACTTGAAGACTTTGCTATACAAAATAAATAGGAACTTGTATCGATTAATAAATTACTATTGTGTATTATTTAAAACGTAACATAGAAGAAAAAGTACGAAATGAAAAAAAAAAAAAAAAAAATAAAAAAAAAAAAAAAAGAGAGAGAGAGAGAGAGACTATTCTACTGTTAGTATATAACATATTTAGTGTATTCTAAATTAAGACGAGATAAATCTTCCATGTGATTGAGAATTTGCAGAGATCGGCTGTCAAAAAACCTTTTACACTATCATTTTAATCAAATACTTATTATAAAAATATAGATTATATGATAATAGGTATATGAAGTCATTGTAATGTTGCAGTTATATATAGTTCGGTATTGGAGTTCAATATTGATCTTAAATATGAATAATGTTCATTTATTTGTATAAGCGAAACTGTGATAGAAAATTAATATTACTCTTTTTTGGATACAATCATTGTTTGGGGAGTTTTAATATAAATCTTCAACCAGTTCGCATAAATATAATGCTGGGAAGAAAATGTTTATATGATCCTTAACTATTCACGTATGTTTATGACATACAATATTTTTTACAGTAAAAAAATTGTAAAACGAGATTATTAATGTAATGAAAAGACAATAAGAGAAAAATAATACTATAAAAAAAAAGTGACAAGACAAAATAATAGTATGTCACAGTATAAAGTTTGTCCTTAATTACAAGTGAGTGATGAGAAATAAAATTATTTTTAAAGTGACATTTTTTATAGAAAAATGATTATTAGGAAGTTGGGTCATGGCTATCAGAAAGAGGTAAGGAGATATATTTTCTCTTAATGGTGCAACAATTATTAGATTGGGAAATACATAGCTATAAACATGGTTTTCTCCAAATCATATAATTTAGAGCGATATTATCCCTTCTGACGGAAATCTGATATAAGCTGAAAATTATTAATAATCCTATATTATATCACCTATTTATAATTGTTTGCGATATATATATTTAATTATTTTGAATTTACATGTTATGTTGAAATCACCAAATTACATGTTATGGTGGTACTCTATTGAATATCCCTCCTATGTATGTAGTTCTCCTAAAATCCATGAGGTATATTGATAAGCATGGTAAGAAGTGAAAATTTGAGTTTAAGAATTTGCAAACACTATCAAATGCCTCTCATCTATCTAACTCATTATTAGATGCTCACACTGTTCTTTGTGTGAATGTGGTGGCAATAAAAGAAATGAATTTGATCGGGAAAGGAAAGTAAAATGAATGTAAAATAGTGGTGAGTGGCGGTGGGAGCTAGAAAAGGGGGATAAGGTAGGCAGTAAAATAGCTTGGTAGGCATATAGAAAAGGGTGAAGTTGAAAAAAGAAAAGAAAAAAGCGTAGGTTTGTTGGAGTAGCTATGGATACTGCATATTCCGTTGGATGTGGAAGACAGCAGAAGCACACAATGAGAATGGTGTGAGGGTAGCTTCATATATGAGTGCTTTCAGTGTATCTTTGTATGTTGCCTTAATGGACCACACTGTGGGGACATCCAACTTTCATATCCATGTGCTTCAACCACTCTTTGCTCTCAACGCGCCTTCCCAATTCCTATAAATACCTCCGATCTTCGTCACTTCAAACCCAACCTACCTTCTGGGATTTCATCTTCACTTCAATCCCATGGCTACTATTCACAGATTTCCCAGTGTTGTTTTCTTAGTACTATTGGCTCTAGGTGCATGTTCTGCTAGAAGGGCCCTTCTCACCTTTGATGGTGGATATGGTGTAGGCCACGGCATTGGTGCTGGTTATGGTGGTGCTGCTACTGCTGGAAGTTATGGAGGTGGTGCTGGTGGCGGCTCGGGTGGTGGCGGTGGATATGGTGGGGAGCATGGAGTTGTTGGGTATGGAGGTGGTAGTGGCGGAGGACAGGGTGGGGGAGTAGGATATGATGGTGGATATGGTGGTGGTGGTGGTGGAAGTGGTGGTGGTGGCGGTGTGGCTTATGGTGGTGGGGGAGAGCATGGTGGTGGTTATGGTGGAGGTCAAGGAGGTGGAGCAGGAGGGGGATATGGAGCCGGTGGGGAACACGGCATTGGGTATGGAGGAGGTGGCGGAAGTGGTGCTGGTGGTGGAGGTGGATATGGTGCAGGAGGAGCACAGGGTGGTGGGTATGGTACGGGTGGAGGAGCTGGTGGTGGCGGTGGTGCAGGAGGACAGCAAGGGGGCGGTTACGGGGGTGGTCAAGGAGGTGGAGGGGGAGCAGGTGGAGGGTATGGTGAAGGTGGAGTACATGGTGGTGGTTATGCTGGTAGTGGTCAAGGAAGTGGAGGTGGAGCAGGTGGAGGGTATGGTGGTGGTGGAGAGCATGGAGGTGGATATGGTGGTGGGCAAGGAGGTGGAGCTGGTGGAGGATATGGTGCGGGTGGAGAGCATGGTGGTGGATCAGGGGGTGGTCAGGGAGGTGGAGCTGGTGGAGGGTATGGTGCGGGTGGAGAACATGGAGGTGGATATGGTGGTGGAGAAGGAGGAGGAGCTGGTGGAGGATATGGTGCAGGTGGAGAGCATGGTGGTGGATCAGGGGGTGGTCAAGGAGGTGGAGCTGGTGGAGGGTACGGTACTGGTGGAGAGCATGGTGGGGGATATGGTGGTGGTCAAGGAGGTGGAGCAGGCGGAGGGTATGGTGGAGAGCATGGTGGAGGTTATGGAGGAGGTCAAGGAGGTGGAGGAGGCTATGGTGCTGGTGGAGATCATGGTGCTGCTGGCTATGGAGGTGGTGAAGGAGGTGGAGCTGGTGGAGGGTATGGTGCCGGTGGGGAACATGGCATTGGGTATGGAGGAGGCGGTGGAAGTGGGGGTGGGAGTGGAGGAGGTTATGGTGATGGAGGAGCCCATGGAGGTGGATATGGTGGCGGAGCCGGTGGAGGAGCTGGGTATGGGGCAGGTGGAGCACATGGTGGTGCTTATGGAGGAGGTAGTGGAAGTGGCGGGGGCCATGGTGGCTATGTTCCCTGAGAATTTGTCTACAAAGCACAATAGATATCGAAGTGAAGCCTACGAAAGAATAAGCATGATGATAATAATAACTTAACAAGCACCTTTTATAAACTCAAGATTTTTATGTACGCAAATATTTCTATAATTATTAATTGCATTATGGTAAAACTATTCTCTTCTTGTACTTGTTTTTCTATTATTCATAACTATATATATATGGAAGAAATATGTTGAGTTTGAGAATCTCTTTCTGTCTCTATCTTGGTGCAAACAAACACGTTCAATTAATTACAAACAAACAAAATTTGGGAGTTAAAATAACATTTCCCTACTAGAAAAAAGATTAGTTGGTCTAATCTCTAAACAGTACTCCACCGGATCTACTCCTACCAAATCACACTATACCAGGAACAGATAATATAATGAATGGTTATTTATTTGTTATATAGAAATGATTCAGCAAAAGTAGAGATAAACAATTCATCACAAACATTTTAACTAATTAAGAAAATTATACCAACTACATTCAAATATATAGAAAAGATTATACTGATCATTTACTTTGATATTTTCCATTATAAGTTTGAGTAGTAGTGAGCAAGAAAGTTCTTACTAGTGTAAGCACTTGTTTTCCATCGTACACTGTCTTTCCTTATTAGTGTAATCATATGACTTTGAGTACACATGATTTGAGTACACAAACTGATATGGGATATACTCCGCTCATGTTATTTCAATAGGATCAGGAAAATGATATTTTGAAAAAAATTTGTTACACAAACAATTATTTTTTAAAAAAAATCATGAAATTTTATTATTTTATTTTTATAATTTTCATAAAAAACTACTCTATTTAATAATTTTTTAAATTATATCAACAAAATGTTTGTCAAAAACCATTTTCCATTTCAATACATTTATTCTTGAACACCTTTGACCGGTAATTTATACATATTATTTTTGTATTTTTTATTTGTAAGAATTATAAACTTCTTTGTCAAGAAGTTTTACAAGAAGTTAAGGTCATTGTTGCCCTAATTGTATTTTAGTTTGATGTAAAACTCTAGAGTTTATATTTACATTTTCTTTTTACTTGTTACATTGTTTAATTCTAATATTTTGAATAACTTAAAGTAGAGAGTGGTTTAATATTGAATGTTGTGCGTTTTGTCTTCGATGATGTTAAATTCTTGAATCAAAATTTCTTTGGATATTTTATTTATTTATTTATATGCAATTTAAATTTTAGTTGTCGGACTTCTTAAATTCTTCAATCAGATCGTTGTGT
>Ga0214545_1012735_pt1 | contig 10809 bp, 8 predicted proteins | sample CNSS4metaG_FD_160064 | JGI IMG/M metagenome (GOLD analysis project Ga0214545, IMG submission 160064) | Root nodule microbial communities from cowpea collected in UCLA plant growth center, Los Angeles, California, USA - CNSS4 | ecosystem: Host-associated > Plants > Roots > Nodule | place: USA...
ATATATATATATATATATATATATATATATATATATATATATATATATATATATATATATATATATATATATATATATATATATATATATATATATCAAAGTGATGATATATCTCCTAAGTATTATGTTAGCTATTAAGAAAGTCTGGCACATGTAATTTTTCATTTACTTTTAGAATCCAATAAAATTTTAATGATCCTTAAGAAAAATAATTTATTTTCAGTAAGATAACCTTTGTACTTTTTAAAAAATAATGTTTGTTTAAAGAATTAATTAATGTATAGTAAAAACAATGCTATTTTCTTTACACAAGATTTCTTCATGCATTATTTCTTTTAATTCCGTTTTCATAATGAAATCCACAGAGAAATAAGATCAAAAGATATAAGACCTTTTTTTTTCTGAATTCTTCGTCTTAGTTGTCTTGACAAATAAAAGAATGCTGAAAAAAAACTCCAAACCCTAATTGAAAGAACTAAACATTATCTACTTCAGTGTTAAACAAAGTAATTTTAGTGTTAAACAAAGTAATTTTAGTGTTAAACAAAGTAATTTTAGATATACATATTACTTACATACTAATATGATCAAATTAACATACAAGTTATGACTTGAAATAAAAAAATATCAACAAAACTCAAAACAAAACTAAAATTTTATGGAGGACAAAATATTATTGCCGAACAAAATCAAAATGTAAAAAAATAAAATAAAACTGAGGACCAAATTTTTTTCAAGAAAATATACATCAATCCTATCCAATCCATAGCGTATTACTCAACCTGAACAAGTTACTTAACCTGTCTTTACTTAACAGATGTTAGGAAACATTAGAAAACGGAAGAAAAGTTGAAAAAAGAAAAGAAAAAGCCTTAATCAACTTGATGTTTATCGAGATCCAATCCAGTATCTTTCTTGCATATAACTCCTAAAATGGGGCACAGGGCTCTGTTTCAGCTACTCCGGGTTGAACCTGTCAGAATGATAAATCATCAATTTCACAAGTTTTAGCTGGGGAATTCATTTGAATTAACATTAACCTTTTAACAGGGTACAAGTAATACCTTAAGGGGCTCCACCAGATAAAAGTAACATCCTAAACTTTTACAATGTCCTAATTGCTTTTGAATTCAAACATTATATCATTTGCTGTTCGCTACGTGTTTAATAAGAGTGCATGAACCACAGTCACTATATGGAATCAAACGACAGATACTAAATAAAAAGATAAGTATATAAAAAATAATAATAATAATAACAATCTTATTTCAATCTGTTATAGACCCATTCTCAAATTTTAAGCAAAGAAAATAAAATCATAAAAGCACTGTTGTAAATTAACTTTAAAAAGACTGCCCAAATATAACACTATACTTCTAAAGCCCAGGAGCGTAACAGGATTTCCCAGGCAAACTCTAAGTAACCACATTGAAGCGTCTAACCCAATTTTGAATTAGATCCTTTTAGAGATGACAAATAACTACATGTTCATGAAAATTGTCTGAATTTATCCATATTTTAATAGAAAATGTGTACTAACATTCAATTCTTGATAATACCATGTTTTCTTTATTGAGATTTTTATCTTTCATAAAAAAATTATTCAATTTATATTACGAAGACACAGATGAGTACTAAGTTTTACTTTGAAAACCAGGACAAGTTTAGTCAAATTTGTACATTTCCCCCATTCTCCATCCCTAAATTTTGTTGGTTACAGTTTCTAAATGGGTTGATTTGGTCACCTAACCATACATGCAAGCAAAATCATCTTCACATCAACTCACCGTATGCTATTATAGCACTAACTAACTGATGCCATGCGGACACAAATTAACTAAGGGATAATTTTCCAATATCACTTTGGTCACCTCTCTGGTCCAATCGGGCAAAATTGATTCTCCCAATCTCACACCATTTGCTATGCCGACACAAATTAACGGAGATGACGGATAGCTGGTCAAAATTGGGAGCCAATCAGATGTAAGGGTCCAATAACTTTCTAACTCTAGAAACGAAGTTGAAAAGCGGGCAAAGTATAGAAGGCAATAGATTAAATAAGTAAAGCATTACTAATCTTTTGATGATTGGACAGATACGAATTAAATTAACAAAAACTAAAATAATTTTCCAATATCACTTTTTGCAGCACTTACCCTTCCTTTGGCTGTGATATTTCTCTATACTTCCATACCAAGTCCACTGCATGCCTAGTGCAACAATCCGTAGGATTCCAGCAGCAACCACCTCAACAAAGGCCATTAAGAAGGACCTCTGAGGGGATAAACCTGCAGTTGCTAGGGATAGCGCAATTCCCTCCAAATTGCAAGAAACGATAAAGCTGCCACTTTTTATACCATCCAAAGCTTTCTGAGCCACTTCTTCAGCTTTCATAGAACCAGATGAGGCTGCAATGATTTTGGTGAGCTCCGGTTTTCTCCTGTTTTCTGTAAAAGTAACCTTTCAGATTATACTTCACTTTGATTACAGGATACAAAGACTTCAAAAGAGATGCTACAAACAGACATTTAATAAACTGAAAGCAACAATCCTATTTTTATACTCATGAACTCTAAGTGGATATTTAGTAATCATGGATTTAAACTTATTATCTTAAGCAATAATTATTCATTCTTTAATCTCTATAAGTTTGTAATAGGATTGATACAATAGCATCCCCCATGACATCAGTCAAATGTATGGATTTAGATCACGTAAAGAAATAAGAGATATTCAGATAATAAGGGAGCTGGAATTATTAAATCCGCAATTGATGCAGAATTCTGTGTAACAAACTTAAGGCCCAATTGATTTTCTTTACATTGTTCAGTTTTAAAAGTTATTTTCTTAAACGATTGCACACTACTCTACAATCAACTTCTCATCCAAAATCTGTTATGTTACGAAATTGTTTTAAAAAAGTGCTTAAAAACTAAATACAGAAAGAAATGCAAGATTTGCCATCTTTTCTTTTCATTTTGTTCATCTTCCTCAATTTCACAGTATGCTCCGTGCCTTGCAACACTCGCCACCAGGTATTTGAGCAACTTGCCTAGTTACATTTTGAAAACTTTTGGAAATGGAAATCAAGCACACCCTAAGTAATTTCAAGGAGTCACAGCAAGTACACGACTTCCACGGTGAGCTTTACACAAACTGAGGTTATTTACAATGAAAAATGAAGTAGAAACTAGAAAAAGTAAGAGGTGTCAAGAAATAAACTCAAACATCCAATTCAATACCTACCTTCAGCTAATCCTGGAGTATCTGTATCCGGAGGAAAAATCAGAGAAACATGAATATTATCAGCTATAACCTCTTGTTGCAATGCTTCTGCTAAACCACGGAGACCAAATTTACTCGCTGAGTAAGCAACGTAACCATAAATGCCCACCTAAACATAAACACAAATTCCACATCAGTATAAATAAAATAAAGTTTAATTACTTATTAGTCGATACACCTGTTAAATTTTTTTGTTTTAGCAGCGGCTATGTTTGGTTTTCAGTTGGGAATGTTTCAAACTGAGTTTAGAAAGTAAAAGTTGTAACATGTTGATTATTCTGATAAGCACATTTGCACATTAAAATTGTCTTAGTCTTAAGAAGTAAGACCAGAATTGCTTTTGCAAACATTAATCAAAACATGCACTTAGTCCCTGCACCTAGAAACTACTCATTTCAGTATTTGTTCATACACTGCTTAACTCGCTTTAGTTCCAACAGATAATTTTTTTATTAGTTTAATCTGGACAATTTTTAGTGTCAGCAAAGCCTAAGTCGAATTAAACGGAGTATACACTAGGACTATAATTATTAGTTCATAGTTATACAAACTAAAACCTATAAAATGCAAATATATACAACCAAATAAGTAATTCACACGTATAAACCCAGCAATAGTAATTCACAAGATAGATTATCAGATCATAAATAACAGAGGGCGCAAAGAGGTGCAGGTTTACCTGACCGGCCTGTGAGGAAACAAGAGCAATGGAAGCGGGCAGCGGGTCCTTCCGGTTTTTCATTGCCGGCAGCGCGGCCTTGATGAGATTCAATGTTCCCATGAGATTGACGTCCATGGTGAACTTTACCTCACTCAGTTCCATCTTCTCCAGTTCCAGCGCTACGAACACGCCGTGGTTCAGCAGCAACACGTCGATTGGCCCGGCCTCGTCCACCGCGCGCTTCACCGCCTCGAAGTCCCGTACGTCTGCCGAGAACACCGCCACCTCGATCCCCGTCGCCAGCCGGATCGCATTTCGCGCCTCCTCCAGCTTCCCCGGCGACCGCGCCAAGATCGACACACGCGCGCCCTCCGCCGCCGCGCGGTGTGCCAGAGCCAGCCCGATGCCGCTGGATCCGCCCGTGATAAACACGTGCCGATTCTTGATAGGGATCTTCACCGATCGCGGTTTAACCAGGAAATAGAGCACGACCAGAAGAAGCAGAGGAAGAAGAAAGAAAAGAAAGAAGTATGCGTCCGCCATTGATAATGCGCCTTCGAAACTATCCCCACTCAGAGAAAAAGTCTATGCGACTTTGAAAATTGTATACCATTTTTATTTTATTTAAGTACTGAGAGTATGTGCTTTCATCAAATAAGATTGTTTTATTTTGTTCTATAAGAATCATATATATCGAAGATGGAAGGAAAATTAGAAAGTAATCAAATATTTTATTGTTTATATATTAACTAATGTTAGAAAATAAATTTTTCTTAGTTCTATACCTTTAATATATTTATTAGTATAGATACTTGTTTATTTCATTTTAAGAATTGGAAGTTGTATATTTACACAATATATTGTTTCTAAAACAATTCTTTTTGAAAACAATACAATTAACAAACGATAGTCACTTTATTTGTCAAGGTTGCCTCGTTTTTTAGAAGTTGTATGCTGCCATGATTTTTTTCTATTTTTTAATATTTTAAAGAATACATTTAAAAATATACTAATATAGACTAAATGAATTAAATTAAACAAAAAAAATAAATTTGATTTATATACCTTTGTAATGCAAAATATTCAAAGAATCTATACAAAACAAAAAAAGAAATGCTATATGTAGTATATGCTTGACATGTGTATTGCTAGTTTTGTCTATGAAAAGTTTGATGTTTCATGAACAATGCGTAGAGTAGCTCATTCCAAGCATCTGGTACGCCAGGGAGACACCAGTGGCTACAGTCTTGGCGATGGAGAGGTGTTGGGCCTGCATTCGGGCCCATATAGTATATGGATGAATGGCCATCTTTTCTCTGGGCCGTCATCTCAGTTACATTCAATATCTTGAACTTCAAAACTTCATTGCTCTTTGTGTGTGCTAATAGCACAGAATTGGCTATTTTGAATTGTGACCAGTTATCCTTAGGCACCAACGAGGATCCAAGCTCTGGCAGTGTTTCCAAATCACAGCTTCCACCTTTTCTCCAATCACCACCTCTGCATCATACATATTAGTTTCCATGAACTTAAGCATATTCAGATATTCTAAACCAATTTACATACCTGAAATGCACAGGGGCGTAAGTGCGAACGAAAACTTGAGTCTTCCTAGCATTTACTGAATTTTGTATCCAGTTCAACACTGTTTCAATGGACTTCTTATATGCTTCTTCTACCTTCATTTCCAACTTCACTTCCACACCTTCTTGGAAATAACAGCCCCTGGAGTAATTACAGAAAAAAAAAGAATCAATCATGTTTTTTCTTCGGATGAATGTCAAAGCCAGGTTGGAAATGAGTTACCCTTTTATGGTTTTCTCATAATTCCACCAGTGCCCTGTGTTAAGAACCAAAACATCTGCATCTCTCCATTTCAAAGAGTACCAATCCATCTGATCCAACTTCAGTGTTGTCCTAATCTTTTCATTGGTTTTAGGAGGAGGCCGGCTATGCAATACAAGAAATGGAGATCTGTAGTATTCCACTGTACAGTTATAATCCTTGAATCTGAACACCAAAAACCCCTTGTGCTTTGTAATTGGACTGCCATTTACTTCGTAGATTGAATCCTTGTTAGAAACTCCAGCAGAGAGCATGCATAATAGTGACTCCCATTGGTTTCTCCCAATTGAGTCCCCAGCAAACACCAGGCGCTTGTTTCGCAGTTTTTCTAACATCTTTGTTGCGTTAAATCTGTGTTTATTAATGAGAAGTCCAATGTTCTTAGTTCAGAGAAACAATGTTACAACCTAAGATAAATGAAAAGGCCATGCAACTAATATAGGAAGGATCGAAGGGGGGTTGCTGTTGAATCCAAAAGAAAGACGAGCCATAGTGTTCACCTAACCTGATCATATTGTTATATAAAATGTGGTTATTGACTTCAAGATAATATATTTATATTTTTTTTAACAAATATTTATGGAAATATCTCTACCTTATAAAACAATACAAGGAAAAATTCGTTGCTACCCAATAGTTGCGTCACTCTCAAAAGACGCGGATAAGAATAGCGTAATACTAAGTCAGAATAGAGTGTCTCTAGATTAGTCTTACACCACTAGCTAAGTCTAACATTATTAAAATTGGAAAAGTCACACATTATCTTTTGTTGTTTTTTTTTTTTTTTGAAAAAAAAAAAAAAATATTATTCTGAGTTTCAAATACTGAAAACTGGACATTGACTGCATGAATGGAAATGGAGCTAACATTTCTCAGTAGCAAAAAGGGTACTCGAAACAATGAATAACGGAGGGTCTGTTGTACTTCGTGATTTTATTTTATTTTTTATCGTTTTTCAAGGCAAAAATGGGAAATATAAGGACAAAAAGGAGCAGCATAAGTGTACCTGGGCAAGTTGCAAGCTTTGGGTTGCCACCTCCACTTTGTGTAAAACGAATCAGGTCTTCCATTTTCCGAACACCGAAATCCCTGATCAAGGAAGCTACAATCTTTTGATTCATAGAAAGGGTAACTTTCATCCCAAACCCAGTTACCCTCAAACAAATCACACTCACCACCCTTTTCTCCAAGAAACTCAACTCTATGCACACGTTCCTCAACGGAACCCCTTTTCTGGTGCCACCAACTAACCCTCTCAGATTGACCCGAGAACCCCAACCTTCCAGCGACTTCCTTATAATCCAAGTAGAAGAAGCTGCATATAATAAAGGCAGATACCAGAGAAAACCCGGCAACACTAACCGAAGGTTCAAACAACCTTAAACGTTTCACCCTCCTTAAAGTTTCTAACACCGGCATGGCTTCAACGTATTGCTCTGGGGTCCTCTTAGAAGACATCAAATTGAGTATAGACAGAGGAAAATCAAATTCCGCAATTCTAGAATTTGTGAGAGTGGTGTTCCTGTAATAACGGTTGAACTTGTGAAGAGTGATGAGAAAAGACAAGAAAGATGACAACTTTGTAAACTCAGAAGGGTGGCATGCAAGGAATGTTCATTGGCCCCTTCGCTAAACCTTACTTGATGGGTGAGTTGAAGAAATATGGCGCGTATGCAAAGCCAAAAGAGAAAATAAATATTTATGGTTGATCAAGAAGAAAAAAAGCTACAGCATGGCTTCATATTAAAAAGTACTCTCCAATCACAATTTGACTAAAGAGTTTATCACCTTTGTTAACTATATTTATTTATGGGTCAGTTTTGAATATCATTCATTATTTTTTACAATAATAGTAATAAAAATTTTCATTGTTCTGAGGATATTGTGTGTTTGAATTATTTTCTTTGTCTATTTGTGAGGATGAGTTTCCAAATGGCAAAATCGGATATTTTATTTAAATTAAAAACTGGAAAAAATATGAGTCTAATGTTTGGAAGAACATGGAGGAAATGAGCAATGAGGATGATTTGTTTTCAAATGGCAAAATAGGAAATTTAATTTAAATTAAAAACGGAAAAAAATACGAGTCTAATATTTGGAAGAACATGGAGGAAGTGAGCAACGGTTACAGAGACGTGCACCGCGTTGTTGGAAGAGAGTGGGGGAATTGGACTTTGGATTGGAACGTGGTTTCATGCGCGGAAGCGTGGAGCGTGGGTCAATGGCTTCATTTTATATATGAACCGGACACCGCCACGCCGGTTTACTTTAAGGATGCAAGTTATTGACGTTAATACAAAATATTAATAATTTTATTTTGTAACCATTATAAATAGTCGTTTATTTTGGTTTTAATAAATATATGATATAAATATATAAAACATGGTTCATTAATGGCTTTTAATCACTTAAATATATGCGATGAATAATTTATATTTTAATGTTTAAGTTGATTTACTTACTTCCTCTTGTTCATTTTGTGTGGTTTAAGCTTTTTATTTTATCAATAATTATAATTTTATTTTAATATTATTTTAAATAAATACTCACGCTAATCTTAATTCTTTGATTGTTAACCATGTATCAATTCGGAGAAATTAGGAGAAAGAGAATGTTATTCGATGAATAATTGTTGATGTTTGCAAGGTACAAAATAATTGGGAGAGCAACCTTAGGATATATTGTATTCAGAAAAAGTATGTACTATGAAGACAATAACTGTCCGTAAGAAGAGAACAATCCCGAGAAATGAAATATATGAGAGTGGAAGGCTGATTTAGTGAAGTTTTTAGCGCGAATGATAACCTAAGACGGATCATGCAGGTCGGCTTTACTCGGAAGAAAAAATGTAGGATAGGTTGAGTATTTTAGTTTGTTGGTCTATTTAGATTTATCTCGCATAATTCACAATAATTTGTACAGGTCAACGATAGGTTAACATGTATTGACTTAAATTTATAAAATTCAATAATACTAGTACCAACATAATTAGAACTATTAAAGTGGATTAAAATTTGTAGGTCAGTCCAATCCATCACAAGTTTGAATCAGATTAAGTTGAAATTCTTTTACAAATTTTAGTGCAGGGTAATTTTTGATGCGGTCAACCAAGAATCCGACTCACCCGAGTTGAATTCGTGGTAATCCGATTTGGCTCACCAACCCACCTTTGTTTGTATTTGGATTGGGTTAGACTGCTTTTTTTAGCCAACATATTGGGTTGGCAAATGCAAACCTAATATTTTTGTGGTTTTGGTTTGTATTTGGGATTGAACATTATTTTGGATTATATTGAAGTTTATTTAAATTTTAATCACAATTATAGATTAGTCTTTTTGGGACAGAAGAAAAAAATTTGTATTTTTTTTTAATTTAGTGACCCAGTGAGTCAATCCGTTTAACCCACCAATCTGTAGTGGGCTGAGCCAGGTTCAAAATTTTTTGATTTACTAATAAGTGAGGTGGATTCAGTTGGCTCAGTAAGTGGCAAACTAATGGTAGGTCGGGTAGCTCGTTTTGACAGCTTTAAATACAATAGGTTTTGTTTGTTTCTTTTAAGCAACTTTTCATTCACGTCTTTTCTCTAATCCATTTAAATATAGCTTGCTCGTCCGATTTTAAACTATCTAAAAGTAGTTCCCTCATTTAAATTTCTTTTCTTATTTCAGTCTAGTTAAAAGTCATTTCTATTTTCAATAAATTTAAACTTAAAACTTAAAAATTATTTTAAGAAATAGACTAATAGAAATTATTATTTATACTAATTTAATTAAAATAAATAAAATTATTAAAATTCTTATATAGATTGCGGGCTAACTTACAAATTCATGAACCAAACATTATGCATAATGGATCATAAAAATTAACTTGCATTTTTTATAAGGGACGGGCCAATCCGACCCCCTTCTTGCCTATCAAATGCGATGCGGGCTAAAGCAGAACGAAGATGTCTAGATTTACATCCTTAGCTTTCATGATCTCATCCCTCTCATTATCCTTCGCAAGGAAGGGTTATTTCCCTCTTTGTCTTAACATAAATGTTATCCTCAAATTCAGTTAGGTTAATGCATTCAACATGTGAAACTTCTACATTCCAAATTTGATATGTCCATTTAAATGTCGAATATAAAAACTTTTGTAGTCTCCTTGCAAGTTTGTTCATAAAGCTTTAAATGCTCTAGCCCGCAGTCACTTCTAACACTCCATAATCCATAACCTTTTTCCGTAGTCAACAAGTTCATAACACCACTATCATTCCGATAAATGCTTCCACTTCATCATATCATTAATTGCATGGGTTTGATTGATAACAGTTGGGACACATGTTCTGTTATGTGTCAGAAAAGGATAATTTAGGCTTATGAAATCAGGGAGGAAAATTTGACAAATTGATCCAATTTTGTGAATCAATCCGTTTAGGAATTCTCCAAGTGATTTAAACAGTAGACGTGCAATCTAATTTGTCATGCCAGTAACTTTGCTTGCCTGATGCAACGGTTAATTAAAGAGCTAAATATATATTCAAGGATAAAAGATAAACAATATGCCGTTTTCAGGACTAAATTGTGTACTAATTATATGGCAATAGTCTCAAAATGGATGACTAAAGGACAACAAAAATGCAGTTTGAAAAAAGGCCTAATAGCGCCTTAATAATTTCCAAATATTATTAGAAATTAATTTGCATCGCAAATATTCCAAATCAATTTCTGGAAATCATGGAGGAAAAATTCACACCATTGTTTTTTGAAAGGCAAAGAAATTATAATTAATCATGAAATTGATTGAAGCACAAGATGTTGAAATCAATCATCCAACCAGTAGAAAGCCATAGATTTGTTGCAGGGTCATCATTGTGAAAGGGGATTGTGAATTGAACCCGGCAAAACTATCTGTTGGGTATTGGGCTCCCTTCCTATGTGGAGAAAAGGCCCAAAATTTGAGAAGCCCATGTCTCACTTAAACCTAGTGGAGAGGAGGCTATAAAATAAAGAGAGAGGCAGAACAATAGAGTCAGA
>Ga0214545_1012736_pt1 | contig 10809 bp, 5 predicted proteins | sample CNSS4metaG_FD_160064 | JGI IMG/M metagenome (GOLD analysis project Ga0214545, IMG submission 160064) | Root nodule microbial communities from cowpea collected in UCLA plant growth center, Los Angeles, California, USA - CNSS4 | ecosystem: Host-associated > Plants > Roots > Nodule | place: USA...
ACACATAAAGAAAAAAAAAAAAAAAAAAAAAAAAAAAAAAAAAAAAAAAAAAAATAAAAAAAAAAAAAAAAGGAAAAAAAAAAAAAAAAAGACAAGATACACTATTTTGAGTAGGACAGAATAATTACGGTATTTATGCCATACAGTATTACTCTTACATTATATAGTTCAAATATTTATATTTTAATGAATACCTGCTGATATGCAAGTTTTACCATGCTTCACTGCTGTACATAAACTAGTGCTAGTTGCTATTTGCGAACATCAAATGCATTAAATCCGCTCTCGTGAACACTTTTTCAATTAAATGCCACTCACTTAGCTGATTATAATATATCATTTCTCTGTATTACATCATACAGATGTTTAGACCTCAAATTCATGAAGCAAGTTTGTAAACCAACTACTTTTGGTTCTCGTCTTGTGTTTAGCCAATTAGAATGTAAAAAAATAAAATAAAATAAAAAATCATGTTCTTCATCAAGGATTCACATTGAAACATGCAAAATCATGTCAAGATATCTGTTCAAATGTTTCGTTTCACGTTAAGAAATAGGAAATTGAATTGAGTTGAACTCAACTTGTAAACCACTACTAGATTTTAAGTCAAGTGGAGTTTCAAGTAAATTTTGATTCTTACTAGATCTAGAAAAAAAAAATGTCAAACATGTTAGCACAATATCCAATGAAAACCAAAAGTTTGTTTACATGTTCCAACTGAATTTCAATCGCACCCTTAGTCAAATTGGGTTAACTCAATTTTAGGCAGCTGTTTGCATTGGACAAAAAACAACTATACTCAGTCATATAATAAAAACGTTAAAGTTTCAAAATCAATTTTGCAGACACTCACCCTAACAACACACTAAATAGCTTGTTAATATCTACCTTGTAACCAATATTTTAGCTTCTTTATCTATCCTTGATGCACTTCACTTTATCCAACTCCCCCTGTCCTTTATCTACCTTAGCTGGCCTATCAATACTCCTTTCTTCATCTCTGGAACCTAAGGGATATATATAACTTGTCAAAACTAAAAAGCTCAAGCTTTTTCAGTACTCACTGCCTTGGTCTCTTCAACAGCCTTATATTATTCTTAATTCTCCGCACTCTCACTGGCACTTTCTTGCAGATCCAAAATCCTTTTGGGTTGTCTTTATGCTACTGTTGGGATAGTGGGTTAGCATCTCACAACTCATTTCCTGATTTTATGGAGCCCACAATCACTCCAGAGCAACTCAGTGGCAAAATTACCAGTCACGATTAGGGAAATATTGATTGAATTGTGCTCAGTGATAGAAACCCTTTCTGTTTTCTGATGTGTTATGGCAGTAGTGGAACCAAACATTTTGGGAGCTCAAAGAACTTTTGAGCCCTATTGTTCTTTTTGGAAGAAAACCTAGAGGTTTTTGCTTATGATATCAACACTATCTGGCATGAGATCAATTTGAAACTGATATGTTCCGCTCTTTAGGACTTCGACTGAGAGGTTGTATACCACCTAACCTGTGATCAACATCAAACCCCTAACGAAACATCTCAAACGCTCAGACAACACCTAGTTATTAGGATGCAATCAAGGCAACATTTAGCATAAACAATACCCGTTTTTCAAACTCCAATAAAGGGAGTCGGACTCTAATCCGCCTCAGGAAAAGTCTTGTACAAAACAATAGATGGGGTACCCTCACCACCACAACAGGCAGAAATCGGCTCTCCATCAGTGGCCAGTTCACATACAATAGTATCCCTGTTCCTGTTAGACAAGTGACTCTAATTCATTGTTCTTAGCCCGAGGACATATTGCTTTATAAGAATCCACTTGTGGAAGAACAGTGACATAATAAAAAGAGAAAGTAATGATATGAGGACACAAAGGGGCTACAATGGCGTACCTAATAATGTGAGAAAGCTCCAGTTCCTTGAGCAAAGGATGGAGAAAATTACGAAAGAGAGGATCAACATTTCACTGGTGAAACATTGCAGCCACCTCCATAATTACAAAAATCCTCGTAATACACAACAGTTCGGGTTACAACAAACATGCGATTGTGTCACGTATTATTCAATGTCTGCACAAGAGATCCTTTTCACCCTCTTGAGCTCAAGACTTGGGCATACGTACCATCCTGCCTGAGATTTGAAATTGATCATTATCAACCTGAAATTGAGGGTTTTGTGCCATCTAGCCTGAAATCAGTTTCAAATTGATCCCTTATGAACTTTAGGGCTCTAGGCTCGAAGTTTGTTTACCATTCAGCCTAGGATCAGTCATGGCCCTACTGGTATGCAGCCCATATCAATTTTGGATCGATTATAAGGAAATTTAATAAGATTTATGCAGAGTTGCCGCTATTTCAGACAGACACAGGCTAAAATATGGCAATCAGGGAATCACGTTATAACCAAATATCAGGGATTCTTAGCCTTCCCATTTATTAAACTTATTTACTTTCTCAATTATATCATGGGAAGGGCATTGTCTATATATAACGGATCAACCTATGTGGGGCAGACAATTTTAAATGCTCTAAGTAAAAGTCACTCTAATCCTAGGAAGAATTTTCTCTCCAAAACAATATCCAATATCCATAGAAGCAACACAACAGCCAACATGTCTCAAACAAACCAACAATGACATTATTTCATATGTTGCTTACGCCCAACCCAAGCAGCAGCCAAACATTAGAAAACGTCCTTATAAGTTAATTCACCAGAGGTAAACAAGCAAAAAGTTGATAAGCTTTACATTATGATCTTTTTTCTAAGGGCATGAACCCATATTTCAATTATGTTTGGGATTAAAATTTCACTAGCCGTGAGACTCCTTCAATGGAAAGCTTAATCACAACCGTTTGTACTCTAAAAGAAAGTGAAAATGCTGTTGAATCTATTCAATCCTTAGCAATAGGATCAACTTGTCCTCATACCCAACAACAAAATGGGTAGATGAAATGAAAATTAGACATTTAATTGAGATTGCTCACACCTTATTGATCAATGCAAAAGATCATATTCAAAATTGGCAGTGTAGATCAGTACCAGCTTTCAAAGAAATAGACAACCTTCACCACTTATAAATAAAATCCAACATTGCATAAATTTTCCAAATGAATGCTTGTACCATGCTTCTCATGATTTTGGTTCTACCTGTTTTATCCATTATGTGTCCCCATGTTTTCGAAAGCTCTTTGCAGAGCCCGGCTCACCTTCAAAAATTGTACCAATGTTATTCTCCAAATACTAGACAATATATGCTAATTTTACCTTCTTTGACGAAACTCCTTTTCTTTCTCCATGCAAGATTCCACTTCTATCTTACACGAGACCTCCAACCAGGAAAAGAATCAAAACCACTATCAAACCAACAATCCACCTCCTTTAATCACATACCAAACAAGACACAAAGAATTGTTCCACAATTACATGACCTGCCACCTAATTCATGTCCTTTGTGTCACTCACAATGAATCCTCGAGTGAAAGCATTGGTTGGTATAAGGCTCTTACAATAGGTATTTGATGTACGTGAAATCCCATCCCGTTTATAATTTTGAGTTAACATCATTGTCTACATTACTTCTTTCTATCCTCAATGTTCTCTATTTCTATTCAAAAAAATATTTGAAGCTCTAGATCATCTTGAATGGTTACAAACTATGATAGTTGAAATGCAAGTTGTTTAAGTGAGTAATACACAAGAGTTGGTTTCACTTCTTTGGAAAAGGAAATTTCTTGTTTTGGGTCTATCCTATTACAACTTGTTCTAATAGTGGGTGGACTGTGGATCATCATCTTAAAGATCAGTTGTCAAAAGTGCAGTATATGGTCTTGATTAAACGATACTCTTTATGTTATAGCCAACATCTGCTTCTTTCTTGCTATGGTGCAATTCACAGTTGGCCTCTACATCAATTGGATATGATGATCAGATTTTCATGGAACAAGCTCTTGGGTTTTGATGTGGATATCAAAATCAGGTTTGTAGATGGGGAGGATCAAGTCTAGTTTGCAAACTTAGTCAGCCTCTTGATAGGCCAGAATAGTCAACAAAAGCGTGGTTTGGTAATTCATTCGCATTGTCAAGAGTTTATGGCAGGAAGTAAGACATATATATCATACACTTTCCTGGGTACTCCAAATGGGTTCCCAGTTGGACTGGTTAAACAATCCAGTCCAGACCAATTGAGTCTGTGCACTAACTTAGCTGCTGTTTTATAAGAAGATTAACTTTTGTTATTGATTTTTCATGTAGTCGAGACTTTTTGGAAATATGGATAAAGCTCAAGTGTGCCTTATCCATATTTCCAAAAGTCTCGACTAGATGAAAAACCAATAAGAAAAGTTAATCTTCTTATAAAACAGCAGCTAAGTTAGTGCATAGACTCAAATAAGAACATGGTACAATGCAAACATGTCATGTAAAGTTAAAACAACAACCAAATTGAAAACCCGGGCAAACAAAATAGCTAGAAAAGGGGGCTCAATCAGGGTGCGGATCATGGAGGTATAATGATGAGTGAACTGTAACAAATATATAGAATAAAAGTCACAAACACGTCAAAGAGAACATATACCTGTTCCATTGAAGTAGAATCGGTATTTGTCTGCTCTTGTGTACCATTGGATTCACCATCAGCTTGACCTCCGTCATTATGAATCATATCTTCAGGTTTTTCATCAACATTATCCAACACTATATTATCATTCAAGCCTTTTATATCTGCAGGAAGCTGGCCAGACTTCAATGCCTGCAATAATGAACAATGATTAGATGTACAGCATCATTTTAGTCCTTTTCATAATAGATTAAATAATTAAACAAGGAAAATCAGTTTACAACAGTTAAAACCATTTTTTAGTTTACACCATTATTGAAATTAATAAGTATTACATTGATATACATTAAAATTAACATCAATATAATTTAAGCAAGAGTTTGACACAAACAATAAATTAAAATACATTGATATACATTAAAATTAATATCAATATACTTTAAGCAAGAGTTTGAAACACAACAAATTAAAATCCAATAAGCGACTCTCTAATTTAGAAAAGTAAGTACCTTTTCAAGTCTAGCAACCTCCTCAAGAGTCTGAGAATTCACAATGGCAGCCTGCATAAACCACAAACAAGTCAAACCACAGGTAAACAAGATTAGCATTTATCAGAGTGTGTCCCTCTGCTTAGGACTTTTGGAATAGCTTCCAATGGTTTGCTGAAAAAATATGGGTAGAAGAAAGAAGGAAAACTTCTCATCAACAATTTATCAAAGCGTATCAACAGATGAAAAGAGAACACATTATAGATCTGAACTGAGCATGAATGCATGTTGGATATGGGCCATGTTCAACCCTACTGTGGTAACCCACACATAAAATGACGAGTTCAAGTATCATCATTGCACCTTGATAGCAGTAATTTGTTCAGGTGTGGGAGCAACCACTTTGGGTGTTTGTTGTTCCTCAGCTGCCTCTGAAACATTTGGAGTTTCAGCAGGTGAAATTGGTTTGGCTGGCGTCCTTTTAATTTCTTCCATCACTTCTTCCGAAGCAAACAAGCTTTTGGCTTCCAACCGTTCCTATTAATTTAAAGAAACCACGAAAAGAATGAAATATAATAGAAGAACATGTGTAATTGGAAATAAGAAATAGACCTAATAATACACCTATCATCTTTCCCCTTTTTTATAAAATTGGTAGATACAAAAGCCTTGCAGACATTACCAGAACATCTTATATTTCATAAGTATACTCAAAATGCTGACTTATAACTCGAACACAGACACTAACAGAACATCCTATATTTCGTATGTCAAACAGCAAGCCCAATAAAAAGTAGTATGGGTAGTGGAAAATATACATTACCTTATTTTTCACTTTCTTGAAATCTAAAACCCGGAGGGATTTCAGTTTGTTAATAACATAAAGCCTATAATTTGGTTTCTTCGTGATATTGTTGTCCAGCAGACTAAGGTACTGCAGCTTTGGAATGGATGCTAAAGGGTCAATTTCTACCAAGTTTACAATTCTGTTGTTAGTGAGAACTAGTGTGTGTAATTTTGGCAGGAACTCTGCAATGAAAATGACAGAAGAGACAAGGTCACTAAAATGAGGAAAATATAGGAAAGAATGTGCAGTTCAAAGTTCAAAAACTGTACCTCCAATGCTGGGATTAATTCTAGTAATCCTATTGTTATTAATGATCAGTGTACCCAACCGGTTAAGATAAGGTACGTTCTCCAGTTTGACAATCTCATTGTCAGATAAATCTATGGTGTCAAATTGGTCCTGAAGGAAATTAAATACAAAGGAACTCAAAATTGTGAAAACTGAACCAGTTAATACATCCTTTCAAATGAAAAAGACCTCAACAACACAAGGGGAAAGTGGGAAACTAAAACAAAGACAAGAAAACTAAATTGCACACCTCAGTAGCACCGAGGTTTTCAATCACGGCTATCTTGTTGCCTGTGAAAAACATGACAAAGTTATTATCGAAGAGGGATAGTGAAGAAGGAGAGAGATGGAGAGGTGTGAGGGAGATAGGAATACCTCGAAGATCTAACTCACGCTCTTTAACTGGATTGAAAAAATGAGGGCTTTTCCATATCAAATCAGCAGTGAGCCTCACCATCTCTTCTACTCAGAGTGCAAAAGAAATAAGATAGTAATGGCTGCAAGAACGAAACTTGTGCAGTTAGAGAGCATGGTTGTCAAATTACAAAGTGTGCTTTTACAAACCAAAAATAATTCAATAACACACAGAATAATCAGCCATTCATGAAACCACAGCGAGCAAGACCCGGTAGATGTCACCACCCAAAAGAACACTTACTGGGCTGCTCCGAACTACAAAAGGGTTCAAACCCCTTTTAGGTCATCACAAACATCACGAACAAACAAGCAAAAAACGAATCTAAAAATCAAATGCAGAAACACGAGAAATGAAAGAAGAACAGTGAAATTTAACTGCGAAAAACTTCAGAGCAGATGAAAGAAGACAAAAACCTAGAAAAGCAGTAGGAGCAAGCCGGTTACAGTTTTCTGCCCCCTTTAATCTTTTGTGTTTTAAAAAGGAGTCAAGATAATACTTCCCTCCTATTTAATTAACTCCAGTGATAATGTAAAAATATTAAAGTTAAAAGAGAACACAAAACTTTTTTTTTTTAAATTGTACAATGTTTTTTACACTTCGACACTCTCTTTTTTTATTTCATTTAACATGATTATTCACAAACGATACTGTTAATGTTTAAAACATGTTTAAGTGTGTCTTCTATTATCTGAATTTTTTCATCAACAATTATAAGTAGCGATTTGAACAGATACTATGAGAACTATCTAAAAAAATGATTACAAATATGAAAAAACAATATACAAAGATTGTTGTTTCCAAGTAGGTTTTTCAAAAGTTAAAAAATTACAAAGTTAGTAATGGAAACATACACGTGTTTACTTTTTTTAATTAATAAAAATAATAAAATTCTTATTATTATTACTATGAAATTAAATATAAAAAATTTTATAATTTTATTTTAAATAATTTTTATTTATTTCATAAGAAGTTTCATAATTAAAAAATAAATAAATTTAAAAAATATCAAATTAGAAAAGATAATTAAAAATTTTAAAAATGATAAATGTAACATCCAATTTTAATAGATAAATTTATTCAAATAAAACATCGTACATCTTATGATATCCAAGGGTACAAGACTTAAAGTATAAAGGATAATACAGTCACCCCAATATACCAGAAAAAAAAACGAGGCACTACGTGATGCCAGGAATCAAATACAAGAGTATCAACAAACAACCAAAAGCTTGCTCATGAGCAAGGGATTACAATATAATAATAACTCTTCAACATGGGCTCGACAACAGTCCAACACTAAACCATGTCCAACTAAGTTGCAGCATCCCCGTCGCCACTGCGATCACCAGGAGTTCTCACATCTGCTCACATCAATAAATTGATGATCATCCCAAAAAGGAGAAAACCACACACGAGACACACAAGCAAACCAAAAGGGTAAGCTAGAGTAGAAAGGTTTTATCATACAATTGAACATATGAATTTAAAAGCCGAGAACACATAAATCACTCAACCATGTGATAGCAACCAACAAGACTCTAAGACTCCATTATCCGGATACATATATATTGAGGCACCACCACGAAACCTTACTAAGAGATTCGTGAAATTACGTCCATTACTTGAGGCACCACCATGAGCTCCCACCAAGAGGGTCATGGAATTAAGTCCTAACCATGAGGCTAGGGATGGCAACGGGTCGGGTCGGGCACAGATAGTGCCTACCCGCAACCCGACTCACAAAAAGAGAATCTGCCGGGTATCCGCTTAAAAAATATCCGCGAATATTTTTAAAACCCACGGGTACCCGTGGATGCCCGATACCCGCAAATATTTTTAAAAAAATATATTTTATAAATTTTTTAATATAAAACTATAAAAATAAAATAAAATTATAATTATAATTAAATTTGACATAATAAAATATACTGTTAATTTTAATTTTAATTAAATTTAACTTAATAAAATATAAATTAAATTTTAATTTTTTGCGGGTAACGGGTACCCGCGGGTACGGATAGTATGATACCCGTACCTAGGGATGTCAAAAAAATCCGTACCCGCGGGTATCCGCGGATAAAACCCGCAACGGGTAGAAAACGAATATTAAAAATGGATACCCGCTACCCGCAAATACGGGTATTTTTGATACCCGCATGTTAACAGAGCGGGTATGGGTATCATAGTATTTGTACCCGTGGATACCCGTACCCGCTAAACTTGCACCCCTTGATGTTCTTCTCTTTCCTTTCTTTGAAATTGAGCATATACATCAAACCTTATATAGACAATGATGTTTATGGTATGCTGGTTGTCAAATGATGGAATCAAAATAAGAATACTTGGCATGTGACAATTGAGTTTTATTATTTGCTTATTTTTTTTATTTTTCAGGAACCAATCGGAGAAGGTGAATTTGTTGATCAAAGCATTAATTGAAGAATTTCCATTGTGTTGAATGTCATTTTATATTTACTTTTACAATTATTTGGACTTGTATCAACTTAAGTTTATTTGAACTTTATTTAAAATTTATGACAGTGATGTATTTTATTTTATTTTATGATTAAATATTTGTTTTTAAATAATTTTGCAAATACCCGCGGGTACTCGTGGATACCCGTGGATATGAAAAAAATAGGCGAATACCCGCACAATGGATACCCGACGGATATGGGTACGAGTACGGGGCAAATATTTATCTAGCGGGTAGGGTACGGGGGAGCTACTACTCGTACCCTACCTGCCCCGTTGACATCCCTACCCGTACTCGACCCATTTATAAGTGGGTATTAAAATACCAGCTACCCGCGGATAATAAATATCTGCGGGTAGTAACTATCCGTCACGAATTTTATCCACGAATATCCGCGGGCGCGAGTATTTTTGCCATCCCTACATAAGGCACCACCATGAGATCTCACCAAGAGATTCATGGAATTACGTCCTAAACCATGAGGCATCACCATGAGATCTCACCAAAAGATTCATGGGATTACGTCCTAACCATGAGGCACCACCAGGAGATTCATGGGATTATGTCCTAAACCATGAGGCACCACCATGAGATCTCACTAGGAGACTCATGGAATTACGTCCTAAACCATGACGCACCACCATGAGATCTCACCAAGAGATTCATGGCATTATGTCCTAAACCATACCAAAAATCATGTCTTACCAACCAAACATAAAGTCATCATGCATACCAATCTCATGTCAATATTTAACCAACCATCCAAATCATGTGTCATACGTATAATCATACCAAGCTCATCAATTCCAATCCCATTACATCATATAGAACATACAAAGCATCACACTTAACTTTTTAAAGCAACAAACCATCCATCCATTTGAAACATGCAAGTATCCAACCAACTTTGCCAATCTCGCTCAGGCTAAAGAGCTCTCGTTCAGGCGAGAGGAACCCCTCGCTCAAGCCACCAACCCTTGCCTAGGCGAGATTGCACACAGGGGCACGTCGAGGTCTCGCTCAAGCTAGTCCAACCCGCTCACTTGGGCGAGTTCAGCATAACTCACTACTCTCACGCGTGCAAAACCAGCAAAGTTCAACTCAAGATCCAACAATTCATTCCCACAAAGGCACAAACAATATCCAATCATTTTAAACATAAAACAGAGGCAGATGCAAGCAATATACTAAAAATGTGAAAAACCTAGCTTCCCTTACTTAGACAGATGCTAGTGAACAACAATAAACACCCAACAGTGAGCACCACAACTCCGAAAATGGCTTTGTGAGCTGAAAATACTAACACCAAAACAAAGGCTAGGTTATTACGATAAACCCTAGTTGGAACCACGAAGACAAGCGAAAAAATAGAAAGAATGAGTCGAGAACCAACTTACATGGATTAGAAATGGAATTTACTAGCTTGATGAGGGATGGGGCCAAACCGTAGCAGAGCTCGTTGTTGCTCTATGAGGGAGGAGGAGAGCTATTTTCTGATAAGTGGCAGAAAAAGAGGGTTATAACTGGTTTTGGGGTTTTCGGTGTGACGCCCCGACTACTATATTAAATAATTATTATTTGATAAAAAGATGAAATTATTTTTTTTGTACAATAAGATTTTCCTTAAGAGGACACTAACAATAACATAACTTCATATCCATATATATATATATATATATATATATATATATATATATATATATATATATATATATATTTTATATATCTCTAAT
>Ga0214545_1012737_pt1 | contig 10808 bp, 9 predicted proteins | sample CNSS4metaG_FD_160064 | JGI IMG/M metagenome (GOLD analysis project Ga0214545, IMG submission 160064) | Root nodule microbial communities from cowpea collected in UCLA plant growth center, Los Angeles, California, USA - CNSS4 | ecosystem: Host-associated > Plants > Roots > Nodule | place: USA...
TTTTTTATAAATATACTTTTATTTTGTTTATTAAATTAATAACATTACAATATCATCAATTATTAATATAATTCAAAAAATGCGTACACACAGGCGCGATAGCGCCTGTGTTTACACTAGTTTGAAATAAAGAAATTACGATGGAGATAATTGGTATAATAAAAATAACAGTAATCTTGATTAGAAAGTGAATAGAGCGGTTGGGAGAGTTGAAAGAAAGTGAATGCTGCCGGCTTAAGATTCATTGCGGGTGTGAGGTGACACCTCCTTTTCTAATGAAAGAAAAGCAAATTAAGTTTGATTTCGATTCTGCCCATGTTTAGGGAGCTTTAATTTGAAATGAGAAAGGGTGAATTGGTACTTTGGAGAAATCATCTGAAAAATTAGGAAGAAGAGAGAAAATGGGACCAGGGAAAGGAAGGAGCTTTGTTAATTTTGATGGCGGTAATGAACAAATAGGAAGTCAAAATAGAGGCAGAATTTATTCTGGGAGTCACATCTCTCGCCATTGATGCAGTGCAATGCTAGAAAGAGCACAATAATAGCCATATTTTTGTTTCTTTTAATGACCAACACATACCAAACCCTCTTCTTCTCTTGAGAATTTTTTCAAACAGAAATGGCCACCTCTCAGGGTGGTAACAGTCACAGGAATGGAACGCACTCTCACAGAACCTCTCTCAAACCCCACGTCAAGTCAAAGCCTGCGCAACGCCGTAACAGCACCGGCAAGGACCACGCTGCTGGTGACCTCTCTCTTTCCGTGTCTCTCTTTGAGATTTTCCTTTCGTGTTTTTCCCTTTTTCTTGTATTCTCTGTGCATTTTCTATTTGTGATCGATGATTGTCAGTTATGCTTTTATTCCGTGATTGCATGACATGTTCCGATTCTTAGTTAGGAGTGAATGTTTTTCTGCTTCTGGAGGACAATTCTTTCCGATCCGTTAATTTGGTTAGAGAAATGCATAAACAACTTTGTGAACATACGGGATACAGTTTACTGAAGCTTAATTACAAGTAATGTTGTCGTTGTTGTTCGCACTTTGGTTTGGTCCTGACATCAACGTGCAAATTATGCTTGTTGTGAAGTTCCTGGAAGAGTTAGAGTGGCTGTTAGGTTGCGGCCACGGAACGCAGAGGAATCGGTGGCGGATGCTGACTTCGCTGATTGTGTGGAACTGCAGCCGGAGGTATGGTAAATATTTTCCGTGACTTAGTTGAAATCTTGTTGTTTGTTTGAGAACTATCTTGTCGTTGCTGTTCGTCTCCTTGTGCGGCTGTTGCATTTTAAATCGTACTTCTTTGTCTGGTTTATTTGCAGCTCAAGAGGTTGAAACTTCGGAAAAACAATTGGGATGCAGATACCTATGAGTTTGATGAGGTGCTAACCGAATTTTCCTCACAAAAACGTGTTTATGAAGTTGTGGCCAGGCCTGTTGTGGAGGTGGGTATTCATGCAACAGTGGTTTGCGTTCAAACTCTAGTCATTTGATGATCAGGTCCATTGATGTGTGAGGGTGCAAGAACAAGTCGTTTCAGTGTCTATGGTAGAAATTTAATTGCTTTGCTTTGTGTATAACTGATCGGAATATGTACATTTTCGTATTCTGCAATTAAAAACTGGTTTGAGTGAAGTTTTTTGAGTTAACCATGCAACTTCTTGCTTAGGATTTTCCTACTTTCTTGGGCTCCTCATTATTGATTTCCTCAAGAATCAATCTTTACATTTATTTTGGTGCATGTGTCTTGTCACAGGGAAATGGGGAAGAGTGTTTATCATAACAAATATGAATTTGAGCAACTTTCTGGAACTTCCTTGTATTACATGCCTAACTTTGACCTTTTGGCAGAGTGTACTGGATGGCTACAATGGGACAATTATGGCGTATGGGCAAACTGGTACTGGTAAGACTTATACACTTGGACGGCTTGGAGAGGAAGACAATGCTGCACGTGGAATAATGGTGCGGGCCATGGAGGATATTCTTGCAGATATTTCTCTAGAAACTGATTCAGTCTCAGTCTCTTATTTACAGGTACTTTGCAGTGAAAAGGATTTTGGTATAACTTTCTAGTTTAGTGTCAATGTCTTTGATGTATGATGTTTCTTAATTTCATTGTTCAGCTTTATATGGAGACCATACAAGATCTGCTTGACCCGGCTAATGATAACATAGCCATCGTAGAGGATCCCAAAACCGGTGATGTTTCATTACCTGGTGCTAGCCTTGTTGACATTCGAGACCAGCAGAGTTTTGTAGAACTATTAAGGTTAGGAGAGGCTCACCGCTTTGCTGCAAATACAAAATTGAATACAGAATCTTCTAGAAGTCATGCTATTTTGATGGTAAATCAATTTGCATATCTTGTTGATGGTGCTCGTGTTCACTTTTCAATATTTGTATTTTTAATTTTGTTGGAGGGTTGAATATAACTTTAATCCTATAGGTTCATGTAAAGAGATCCGTGAAAGGAAGAGATGGTGCTCTTTCAAGTGAAAATGGCAATCATCAACACATGGTTAAATCAATAAAGCCATCTCTTGTTCGGAAAGGCAAATTGGTCGTTGTTGATCTTGCTGGTTCAGAGCGAATTGACAAGTCAGGTTTGTACATTTAATAAAGTGGATTTTGTGATGTCTCCAAATTCATCTGCTTTTAGTGGCTTCAAATTATCAAGGCTTTACTTTCAGGAAACAATCCATATTTGTCTCCCGTTTTTTTCCTTTACATTGTATACATGTTGATATACACAAATGCTTTGAAACAATCTGAAATTGTTCAAAGTGCTGATGGATGTAATTCACACTCAAGGTAAATATTGATTATCCAAGATGAAAAGATTTTCTGTTCTGTTTCTGCTTGGAATTTAGAGAGAAAATATGACAAGTAGTCAAAAGTAAAACAACGACATATTTAAGAACTACGCCTGCTCAAATCACTAGATGTTAGAGACCTATTATTCATGCAATCAGGATTGTTTTTCGTGGTACAACATCTATGCATGCTACTTTTAATTAGATCGTTTCGTTTTTTGTTGACTTAATAGGAAGTGAAGGACATACATTAGAAGAAGCTAAATCTATCAATCTGTCCTTGAGTGCATTGGGGAAGTGTATTAACGCACTTGCAGAGAATAGTGCACATGTGCCATTTCGTGACTCAAAGCTTACTAGATTATTACGTGATTCATTTGGAGGTAAGATGCAGCGAGTATTTTGTTTATTTTCTTTATTACTATTACTATATAGCAGCAAGTTCTCAATTATGTCATGCTGTGTAGTTGATGGTGACTGGTAAAAACACACTGGTATCCTGGATCTGTCACATGTTTCTGCATGTGGGAATGAAAATGAGGCCCAATAATTAAAGAATTATTCTGGTATATATATTCAATTTTCATGTAGAGAACATGTGGTGAAGCTTGGGACAATTTGGGGGTTGTAGTAGTCTGACAATTAAACTGTTAATGCTTGTATGTGTACACTGTAGATAAATCTTTAAAATGAGTTTGTGTATCATTTCTCAGAAGTCACCTCTTTTGAAGCACCATGGATATTAGAGGGAAATCTCGGGTCCAAAAATTTCATAGATAAATTGTTCCATTCTAGATTACAGATATTATGTGATCCATATTTTGTTAAAGTTGTCAATCATATTTAATATTTTTGAACCACATCTGTATTTTCCTGACATCTAAAAGTTTAACAGGTACAGCAAGAACTTCACTAGTTATTACTATTGGTCCATCTCCACGACATAGGGGAGAGACTTCCAGTACTATAATGTTTGGACAGAGGGTGGGTTCCAAATTCAGTAGTGTACTTTCTTTTTTCGTCTCTTACTTTTAAGATTATTATAGCTGCTGAAATGCCATGTGCTCTTTTTGTTGGCTGTCTTGACCTCCTGTTCTGTGAAAATTTTTAAGCTCTCCTGAGTTATATTTGAGAATATTGCATAGAATAGGCATGAGTGGGTGTCTTGTAAGTACTATGAAAATGCTGACATTTGTGCCTCTTGTAGGCTATGAAGGTGGAAAACATGGTAAAGTTGAAGGAGGAATTTGATTACAAAAGCTTATCTAGGAGGTTAGACATCGAATTAGATAAACTCATTGTGGAACACGAAAGGCAGCAGAAGGCATTTGAAGATGAGGTTGAAAGGTTAGCCACTGAAGCACAACAACGAATATCTGATGCTGAAAGAAACTATGTGGATTTAATGGAGGTTGGTTCCATATCATCTTTATATATCTCTGTTACTCGTATTGCAGTTTGTATGAAACATTTTCTCAAACATGGTTTAACGAATTACGGAGTTTCTGGTACAGTGAACCCCTAGTATCAGATAACCAGTCCTTTGAGATTATATGCCCATATTGGGAAAATATATGGTTGATTTGATGTTGATGACTTCCTGGTTAAATGTACTGATACTCGTTTTCCTTTTTCAGAAGGAAAGATCAAAATATCAGAAGGACTATATGGAATCAATTAAGAAGCTTGAAGAACAGTTAGTTATGAATCAGCGAAAGAATGAGGAACTTCATATGAAATCTAGTGGAGAGGTAGTGGTTTTTATTATACTATATTTGTCTTAAGCTTATTACGCAATAGATAAAATTACTAAGATCTGCATAGTAGAGGACAACTTCTCTAGAAAACATAAAAGTAGGACAAATATGCTAGGAGGAAAAGTATCATGTAAAGTAAAAGCTGGATAAGAACTTCTGTAGCCAAACTTGTTAATTTAATGATTTTTCCCTGCGATTTTATGATATGAATATTTTACTTAAGTGATACTTGGGGCATTTTTTTCTCTTAGATTTAAGGACTTGAAATATTCCTATGGATCCAAAAATAAATTGCAATTTGTGTATTTGAAAACAACTGATAATAGCTCCATAAGAAATAGTTTGCCCACTTAGCAAATGGGGGATTTTCTTCAATACCTTTGGGGCTCACTAGAATTATCTTTTCCTAGATTCCCAGAGTGTCTCTTGAGGAACTGGCTGATTTGAAAAAAATGCTTCAGAAAGAGACTCATCTAAGAAAAGCTGCTGAAGGGGAATTAAATAATATTAAAAGTCAAGTGGCGGAACTAAAGAAGTCAGAGGTTTGCTTTTGTGCCTCCAATATTTATATTTTTCATTTGCATGTCTTTTTTTCCCCTTGTTGGTATCTGGATTAATTTTACACAAAAATGTTAATTGAAATAGGCATCAGGAAAGTCTGAGATCTTAAAACTTCACAACATGTTAGAAGATAAGGAACATCAAACAAAGAAACTTGAAGGAGAAATAGCAATATTACAAAGTCATTTGTTGCAGTTAAGACTTGAAGCTGATGAGGTAAGCTATATCAAAAGTGTAAAAAAGCCTCAGTTATTTGGCTTTTGCCTAGCCCAGGTGTCTCATAAAATGAAAACCATTTTTACAGTATATGTGCTTCCCTCTAATTGTTTTCAATGTGAAGATTTTCTTGAATTTAACTAATTATTCAATTTGCAGTTATTTTCCATGGTTATTCATTTTGATTCACAAAGAAATATCTGATATCATTCCCAAATATTTTTTTCTTCTGTACTGAAAAAACCTAAATTTAAAGAGGAAGAAATTAGTTCACAGGATTTTATTTGAAATCCAGCTACTGAAGCACAACTACTATGATCTAAAATATGCCAATTTCATTTGGTTAGCACAAAGAGAAATTATTAAATTACGGTACTGTTTAATATCTTCAGTTCAGCTTGATCTTGATATGACTATTTCAATCGAGTGTTTATTGCCTTTTTCTATGTCAATGTTTTTCTTGGAAATCATACTTTTGCCGAGGGGATGCAATGGCATCTTCAGGCACTCAGCTTACGGCTATAGTGAAAGCTAAAATAGTTAGTTTCCTTATATGTCACTAGTCATGATTTATGTCCATTTTCGACTTTTGGAAGACTATTAATTTGATTTATGGACAATTAAAGAAGCCATGAACAAACTGTTTGTGTCTTTTCGATAGCTATGTACTGGAAACATTTGCATTGATATTTCAAAAGTTGATACTAAAATATGAATGTAACTAGGTGAAAAACATTAGGTGCAAATATAAGTAAACCAACCTTCTTGTTCATTGCCCTTTTTTTATCATTATGTCACTGCCCATGAATCTTCATATATGATCCTGTGATGGAATCGCATTTGGTTGATCTAATTGGCATTTAACCTACAGACAAGACGACACTTTGACAGAGGTGGGTTTGAAAAAGAAACAGGTGGTCCTAATTCTCTCACTGCTCAAGTTAAGCAGCAACAGCAACAACAACAAGCTTCAGGAAATGGAGAGAAGCCCTCAATAGCCAAGCTGTTTGAGCAAGGTAGTAATAATTAGAATATATGCTTATTTTGATGACTTGACTTACATTCCGTAATAGATTGTTGTATCAATTTTGGATTTATTTCTTCCTGATAAAATAAATATTTTTACAGTGGGATTGCAGAAAATTTTGTCTTTGCTTGAAGCTGAAGATGCTGATGTGCGAATCCATGCTGTGAAAGTTGTAGCAAATCTAGCTGCTGAAGGTTGTTTTACCAGCTTTTTCTTTTTTTCTTTTTAATTTCCTCCTCATGCAAATGAATGAAAAGAGAAGGAAAAAATAATCGGTATGACTTGTAAATTATTTGCTTTTGGAGTCAATGAATCTGTGGAGAAAGTTAAAGTTTTGTATTTTGAAATATTTGTTAAAAACAAATATCACTGCAAAATCATATTAAATCTTATTTTCCTTATTCCTACTTTGATACATATCTTAAATTTGGCTTGGTTTATTAATGAACTGATTTAAGTGACGAAAGCAACTCCTTACAACTGAAGAAAATAAGAAAACGATTTTTTTTTCATATATTAAAATTAATTTGTGCATAAATTAAGAATCAGATTTTAGAATGTAAGTAATTTCTGCATAATCTAATTTTAGCTAACTGAAAAGTTTTTTTCTTTCTTCTTTTCTTTTAGTGTAAATGTTTATGAGGTCTTTCTGAACAAACTGTAAGGCCCATTGGCCCTAACATCTATCCAACTTGATATTGCAGAAACAAATCAAGGGAAGATTGTGGAAGCAGGAGGACTCACATCCTTACTTAACCTGCTCAAGAGCTCACAAGATGAGACCATTCATAGAGTTGCTGCAGGTGCAATTGCAAATTTGGCAATGAATGGTAAACTTGAGTTTCCTTTTCTTTTCATATAGCATTTTTATGAAATAATTTTATTTATTAACTATCTTTTTCCCGGTCTCTGCTCATTTATTCTGTCTCAACAGAAGCCAACCAAGAACTCATTATGGTCCAAGGGGGCATTAGTTTGCTCTCAATGACTGCAGCCAATGCTGAAGATCCTCAAACCCTTCGAATGGTTGCTGGAGCCATTGCTAATCTTTGTGGCAATGGTAAACTTCTGATCTTATTCTATTTTTAATTTGTTTTTAATTGTCTGTGATTGCATTCAATCTCACATACTCATTACTTACGAAAGATCCTTCTGCTCTGGTGAGGTTTAGGATAGGAATCTCGGACATCAAATTTGTTTAGCCTCCTGCTTTACTCCATGTTTCCATCTTTTCTCTTTTGGATGAGTAATAAAACAAAATATGGAGTGAATCATTTGTTTATTCTACCTATATATACAACCATACTTCATTGTTGGTAACTTCTAGTAAAAGTTTTCCTTTCCTTAGTTAATAATCCTGGTTTTGAATGGAGTATGAATGTATGAAGCCATCTGTTGAACAAATGTATTTCAATAATTAGAATCTCTGTCAAACTAAACCTTTGAAAGTTAAGCTGCGTGAATAAGGTGTTTGGTGTCATCTTTGTCTAGATACTGATCATGGTGTTAAGTTCATCTGTTTTTAAAATCAAGTTGCTTGTCGTCTATAATATTTTTGCTCTGGTTATGCCTAGTGAATGCCCTGAAAAATTTCATGCTGAAGAGTGAAGAAAAGATAGAAAATATATATCTGGCCTTTTTTGAAAATGTTACAAAATCACTTTATGGGGGATTTCATGAGGCTGTTCTGGAGTTACTAAAGATAGTTTATCTGTGGAGACTGGTAGTAATTCTAGTCCTAGGCATCATGTGTCAAATTAATTCTCTTGAAACAAAATAACCTGCCGTCACTAATATTTTTGGTGTCCCTGCACCTAGATAAACTACAAACAAAACTAAGGAGCGAAGGCGGTATCAAGGCACTGCTGGGAATGGTCAGATGCAGACATCCTGATGTGCATGCTCAAGTTGCTCGTGGAATAGCAAATTTTGCGAAGTGCGAGTCAAGAGCATCTAGTCAAGGTAACCTATGTAAGCAGCTTGCTAAGTCACGTATTTTTATTGTAATAACATCAATATGTTCATTGAAATGGTAGCAGATATTCCTACATTAGGTGTTCTGATACCATCTAGAAATATTAAAACAGTATTATCTCAGACGATCAAACTTTTACAATGCTGATCGCAATATATGCATGTTAGGGAGTTATTACAAGAGAAATGAGGAAATTTGAAAAATTCTAAAAATAAGGAAATTGTTAAATTGAACAAGAAAGGAAAGAGTTTTTGCTCTCTGTAAAATGAAAAGAAAAACGAAAGTTGGACTGCATCTATTCACTGAGAACACCACTACAACCTTTTTCAACCTTCACAGACAAAACAGCTGTAAAGCCTAATAACAACCCACTAAAATGACGGTCCTAAAAATATTCCACAATCACAAACTGAACAGCAAATGAAAAATAACTAACAGTAGATATTTAAAACATTTGACTCCACCAACAAAGGTTGGTCTAGTTGGTAATTTGGTAAGTATCAATTTCTTATCTAATAAGGATGTGAATTTGAATATCACTGCGGTGAGAATTTTTTGGTAAATAATGTAGGTATCTTTATAAGCGTTTTGAATCCAATTCACCCCGACTTAAAAAAAAAAACAACAATTTGACTCTAGATCATTTAATAGAACTAAATTAAAAATAATCCTCTAACAGAATCTATACATAAAAAGTGGAAAGAGAGTAAATAATAACATGCAGCAAACTAAAATGATACAGATGTCTCCATCGAGTTTCTATTATTGCCTGATTTAAAGTTTTGCCACATTGTATAGGGACAAAGAGCGGAAGATCTTTCCTCATCGAGGATGGTGCCCTTCCATGGATAGTGCAAAATGCAAACAACGAAGCCTCATCAGTTAGGCGTCATATTGAGCTTGCACTCTGTCACTTAGCACAACATGGTAAGTACTAAGTAAACTCTATCTCTCAACTAGAAACTAAACTTTCTCTAGGGTACGGCCGTAAAAGCCTCTGATTGATGCATTCCAGAAATAAATGCGAGAGACATGATTAGTGGGGGTGCATTGTGGGAACTGGTTCGTATCTCCCGTGACTGTTCAAGAGAAGACATAAAGACTCTTGCACATCGAACTCTACTCTCCAGCCCCACTTTCCAAGCTGAAATGAGGCGTTTGCGGGTGAATTAATGTAGAATTCTGCAGAGTAATCCAAAGTGGGCTGAAAGATCCGAAGACAAACAATACTCTGTAAGTATTCAGGCAGGAAGGCTTTGTTCAGTGTTCTAGCTGAAATTCTTAACAAGCGTAAGTTCTTGTTTGTGATTGATCCATCAATGAATGGCCATAATTTAATCAAGACAATGTGTGGTTTTCGGGTCCAGCACGGGGATGTAAATTGATTTGTATATTAAATAAATAAATAGAGGTGAGGGTAGTGACAGTTTTGAATTTCTTTCATGCAATAGCTCGTTGTCATTCATAGGAACATTAGTTTATTAGTGTGATGATTTGAATTGTTTTAACATAGTTCTGTTTGTTAAGAGAGAGTAGACCCGTGAACATTTATTTTTTCATAACGATAGTCCCTACCAAGCTGTGAAATTCAATGTATTATATAGTTATTGCCTTTAATAATTTAGATCGACTTGGGTTGGTATGACATAAAGGCATGTGCGCCTCACTCACATATCTGGAACTATAAAGATAATGAAAAAGTAGTCTTTTAGACAATACTATTATGGGAAATTACACCCCATGCTTTGACATTTAATAAATTTTCATTTAATACTCTTTCTTTTATAATCTGACATTTTCCCAAAACTTTATACTGCAATAAAATGTTGTATATCCCTTTCATTAATAGAATCTGTCTGATATAATGTTTCTGAAATAAGTAAAAAAAACTCAAGTGGATAAAGTTCGTTCCTGCAGAAATGAGTATAATTTGGCATGTTATTGGATAATGTTGCCTGACTTGGATTGTGCCTGCATTTCATCAGATTCTTATCTGGACACCATATTTATTCACTCTATATAAGCGTTTGCATCTGAATTTGATTGGTCCTGCCAAAATTTAAAATTTAATTATGCAGGCATAATATTATGATTGAAATAAAATGCATGCACAAAGATTAAAACTTTTAATTAGTAATGATAGACTAATGTCTTAACAGGTACTGTGAGGTGCAACAATAGCATGTCTAGTATGACAGCTGGTACTTAACCTTAGTATAAGTTATAATAATTATAATGTTACTGTCAATGTTGGGAGAAAAATTATCAATCAGACCAAAATGCAACCCTTTGTAAAGAAACATCCTTTTCAAATTAATTGCTTGCTATATAACCTATGATATGCAGAACTTGGTTCGTGCACATTATTTTGTCTTTACATGATATTTTACGTGAAAAACAGGCTTATTTTATGCAGGCATGTATGTGCATCCCTATGCATTGAAAAACGGATCAGAAA
>Ga0214545_1012741_pt1 | contig 10805 bp, 1 predicted proteins | sample CNSS4metaG_FD_160064 | JGI IMG/M metagenome (GOLD analysis project Ga0214545, IMG submission 160064) | Root nodule microbial communities from cowpea collected in UCLA plant growth center, Los Angeles, California, USA - CNSS4 | ecosystem: Host-associated > Plants > Roots > Nodule | place: USA...
ACTGAGGTATAATCCTTTTCGTTCAAAATGAAAAATTAAAAATAGCGGGAAAGTTGAAATTTTTGGGAGGACCTTTTGGCACCGGTTTTTTTTTTTAACCGAAGCCTATAACCCCTTTTGGCACCGGTTTTTTTTGAATCGAAGCCTATAACCCCTTTTGGCCTCGGGTTTTTCTTGAACCGAGGCATAAAAGTTGCCTGAAATTGCAAAAATGCCACCGCACCATTATATGCTCCGGTTCCTTGCCAACCGAGGCCTATAATGTAAGGTAAAAATGCGATTCTGCACTAGTGTGTCTGTTGTAACATATGCGGCCACAGGTCTTGTTGAGGGCCGCATTCTTTAGGGAGGGTGTTCTATATGATGTGTACGACTAGTGGGACCATTATCGAGTAAGCGGCTCTGGGGTTTTGCTGGAGGCCGTATACTAGGGGGTGGGATCTTTTACAGTGGGAGGCAACGTGGGCGGCCATTGGACTTACTGGACGACATATGAACCAGGGGGTCTTTCTTAAGGTAGGCGGTCAGCGGGTGTGCCTGGTGCTGTGTACCTAAGTATGGTTGGAACATCAGCCTCCTAATCTTGAGGAACGGAGTGACGTATAAACTTTTCGTATAATATATATATATATATATATATATATATATATATATATATATATATATATATATATATAATTGATAAATTAATGGTTACACATAAAAAATTAAAAATAATTAAATGATAAAACTAAGTTAATAATTATTAAAGTCAAAAATCATTTATTAATTACAGTTATATAATATTTATAGATATTTTTATCTCTAAATAAAGTAAAACTTCGTTAATAATTATCAAGGTCATAATTAATTTATCAAAATCGATTTCGGTTATATAACACTTATAAATCTATATTTATATTATTTTAAGGATCCTGTAGTAACTATTGTCCTAAGAATATTTGATTAAAAATAATTAATATGTATTAAATTTTACAAAACTTCATAATTAAATATGATATTAAATAAATTTTGACTTAATAACTTTTAAAACAATTTTATTTTATTAAAATAACAAAAATATTATATAATTGTGTTTAATATTTTATTTAATGTTCACTAATAAAAAGTTAAAAAAATAATAAAATAATTATATTTTAATGTTGTTAAAAATAAAAAAAAAATATAAAAAAGTTTAAATTAACGTAAAAACCAACAAAAAAGAATATAGTGTTAAATATCTTTAAAATATTAAAAAAAATTAAAATATGAATTTAAAATTTTATCGAGTTTCCTTTTTCTATAATTTTTTTAATATTCTTGTTAATTTAACAAAATCGTAGACAATATTTTAATATATGAAATTATTAATTATAAATCCATAAATTTAGTAATATAAAAAATTTAATTACATACCTAAACTTTTAAGTGAAGCACGAAACTTAAATTTGCATCTTTAAATATTTGAAAGATATTTTTCAATAAGGATCTTAGAATTTTCAAATTATTTATTTTGTATCAAAGAGACGTTATTTAGAAATTTCAAAATATATGTCTGTCTTTATAAAATTTATAAAATTTGTTATATGATTTTGTATTATTTAATTAATTATTATAGTTTTCTATGTAAAAATATGAAATCAATAATTATTAATTATATTTTAATCACTATCTTAAATGTCCTTAACATAGTAGTTAATATTTTTTTATTTTAATTAATAAAATTAATTATTTCACATTTAAAAATAAATATAATAAAATTAATAATCATTTATTATACCTTAAATACTTTCTTTATAACACTTGTCAGTATTCCTCAACTTCTAAATACAAGATCCTGTAAGGGATCAATAATAGTTTTTAGTCGCTCTAAAATTGAGTGATCGACAAATCTGATCTATATATGGAAATGATTATGAAAAAATATATTTAAAAAAAAATGGATTTCACATTTGTGTGCGTATGATATTTTGTTCACTGTGTTAAAAGAGTGTTTGTTAGCACTTTTATTCCGGTCAAACAATGACTTTCACGTTTTCAAACATTTTGGATGGATTTTTACTTTGAAAATTAGCTCCATTCATTTCACGTTTTGTTAATTAGTTTTCGTAATTCATAATAAGCTTGCGTAATTATTTGTTTTACATAACTTAAAGTGAGAATGAAAATTGTAAAGCTGCTGATGGTGTAGGGTCCATTTTTATTTTACATAACTTAAAATGACAAATTTTCATTATCTTCTATAACTTTCTCTCCAACCTAAAGTTCCACTTTTAAGAGATTAGACTCTCAACAACATTGTACAAAGTATTAAAAAAATACATCAATTTAGTAGATTAAGCCAAGATAAAAAAATTTATATTTTATTACAAAATTGTTTTCACATTTATTACCTATATAAGTTTTAGGTATATTCAACTTATATAATATTGCACTTTATTACAAAATTATCCCCGTTTTCATTTTTTATATCGATCAAAATGATAATCGACATAAAAAATTCATCATATAATTATGTTACTTTCTTATTTATTATGACTTGTAGATAATAACCGCTGTAACAAATTATCATAAAATTCAATATTTACATCATGAAGTAGATAAAGATTTATTTTATTTTAATTTTTTTATATATTTAATGTTGACTTAATCGATATATATACTAAATAAAGTTAATGTCCACGCCAATTTTATTAAATTTTAATATTTTTTAATTAATTTCCGTTAAACGGATACTAATTAACATGAATACTTATTTAGTAAAAAAATTAAATAAAAAATAACATTTTTTAATTAAAAAAAAAAATCTCTTATATCGTATTAAAGTTGGTTATAACTATAATATTTAAAAACTAAATTTATATTTTTCTTGTAAGAAACATTGTTATCTTGTCCACCTTCTCATGAAATGTTGACTATGGTTGTTGATGATTTTTTGTGCAATCTGACATATAAGCACCTTATTTTAAATGTAATAGCCCGATTGATTTTTTATTTGAGCTTTGTACTAGTGATTGATTTCTAGTCATCATAATAATTTGAATTTTTTACTGATTTTTTGTAAGTTGTTTCTTTACTGTACTTTCATAATATATTGATTATGACTTTTACTAAGTTAAAATAAGGTTTAGGATATTTTTAATGTCCAACAAAAGATAATAAAAAAAATAAATTTGGATTTTCACTATAGCGTTTTCCAATGTGAGATTAGAGGAAGGTGTTAATGATTTGTCGTTGGATATATCAGTAATAATGTTAATCTTTTTTTTTTCATAATTATGATAATTAATTATGTAATGTTACGTCGACAAACTACACCTTATGTATAAGACAATCTTATAGGTAAAAGTAATAGAGGTGTCTTTATTTTAAGCTTCTCTCATCGAATATTGTAGAAAGAATATGTTTTACATTTTTATATTGCTACTCACGTAAATTTTATACCCTAATTAATTTTATTTAGAAAAAAGCCAATTGCGTTTACGTTTTAACTATAGGAAAATAATATTAACAAAATATAAGAATAACATTTTTTTTTTCCGTGACATTAACTTGAATTTTCAATCATGTGTGAGGAAGAAAGAACTGAGTTATATCATAATCAGAGTTGTGTGGCACGTAACATTGAAAGGCCAGAAAATATAAGTGTTTATGTTGATTTGTTTATTTGGGAATGATAGTGACTTCAACGTTCCAATGCATGCCCTACCTGCATGAATATGACTTCAGAGGCAACCTTCAAACCAAACCTTTCAAGCGTTGAAATGATAAAGTTTATTCTCAGAAATGTTCTTTTTTTTTTTTTTTTACGTGTAATCAGAGTAATACAGGTTTAGTGATACTTATTATCATATGGATTCAATCCAAGTGTTGAATCCTGCTTTAGAAAAAAAAAGAATAACATTGACGTCACTAAGTTAAACCTTCGCCATAAATAGTGTGCAGCTAAAGCTTTCAATTTCATATTCTACTCTTTTTTCTTTTCTTTTTGTTTGTGCATGGCTTTGAAGTCAGTGTTGGTGGAAACAGATGAAAAATGGATCCATTTAATGTGTCAAAATCTTTTCTTCATTTGGGGGTTTGTTTTGTGGCGGTGAGGGTTGTTTGAGGCGGCCAGACATGAATATGAAGTGCAGTTAAGGAAGCGCTTTCTCTGCCAAATGGTGTTTCAAGTAATACCTTCCACTCTGCCAACTTATTAGTTTATACGAATCCAACAACATAAAATATTAATATCATTCTCAATCTAAAATTTTAAAATAATAAATTTATAATTTTTTTTATATAATATTTTACTTTCTCATTTTTAACCAATGTAAGATTTAGACTCACACTTAAATTTCTAAAAAAATCGGTTACTTGATCTCTATCACAAGACAATTGATATCACCTGCAACCATATATAATATAAAAATGTTAATTATTCAATGAGTTTATATTTTATTATATAAATATTGTTTTAAAATATTTAAAATGCTTTTAGTAATTAGTTATGTTTCAAAAAATACTCAACTTAATAGTCTTAACTCACCTCGGTTATAATTAAATTGAGATAGAAAACTAAACTTTATGAAATTCAATTCAATTGAATTAGATTAAAAAATATTAAATATAAAACTTTTTGTATTCTTAAGATTGTTTTCATTAAGGTAATATAATTTAAGTTAAATTTAACCTCATAAAATTTATTTACCAGGGTGATATTTGTCTTGTTTTATTTACGTATTCAACTTGTTAGTCTTATCTTTAACCGATTTTGAACAATTATTTTTTTATATAAGGACATTCTCAAAGAAGGTCCAATAATAAATAATACAGGAAATTTAAATCTAGAGAAGAATAGGTTTTTAATGACTTTTATGTTATATTAAAGTAATAGAATTTATATTTAACTTTAAACTTTACAAAACTAGCTTAATAATAATTTGTCTTATATATTATTTTATTTCTAACAGATATAAAATCTTCCACCATTGTTTCCATCATTTCTAACTTGGTTTAGGGATGGGCTTTTAATAATAATAATCATGACCACGATTCTTTTCCATTGGAATCAATCAAATATCTCAACTTTTATTTCGATAATGAAAGTATTAGGCTTTTACAAATTTGGAAGAGAATTTGATATTTATGGGTGAATGTTTAAACTTAAAAAGAAGCGTGTCAGGGAACATGATTTGTTTACAAATGATCTTTTATAAAAGTATCTTAAAATTAATTAATGTTTACTTACAAAAGTGTTTTTTTAATTAAAAGTGACTATTAACTTGTTTGGGTATGACATTAGAAAAGTATTTCGTTTATTCTAAAATTACATAAAAGACCTTACAAGCAATTATAAAATATTATGTTTGTTTACATTATCTTTTAGGGTTAAGATTCTCAGCCAAAAAATATAAATGTGATACCTTCACTAAGTTTGGAATCTCATCTAATAATAACAAACACTTGTCAAAGTTATAAGGGTATGATGGTTTTGGTGTGAGACCCAATCCAACATAACAACAATTAATACACTGAAGAGATTTTTGAAATATAAGAATTCACTTCAAGATATATATAAATCTTCCTACAATAAATTAAAATAACTAAATTAAGACAATTATAGAATGACAACATAAATCCAAAAGTAATAGTTGCATGCATAGAGCAACAACAACATTAACACACATTACTTTTTTATGTTATTCTATATTATCATAATCGGTTTGGTGTATGTTTGGTGTTTGGAAATTCACATCCAAATTTATTTTGTATTAAAGTTATAAATGATATTTAACAAATTTTTGTTTTGTTTGATTCAACTTCAAACATTGATTGCCTTAGAAGTAAAATTATAAAGTACATAATCGATTTTTCATAAGGGTTAGAAACTATAAAGTACATGATTGTTTTCTGATAAGGTTAGAGTATCTTTGAAGTGTTCTTTTTTAATTTAAATTCATTTTTTGTTAATAAAAAAATAAAGCTTTTCGATTAAATAAAATTTTTAATTTCATTCGACCAAATTTAAATTTTTTAACAGTAAAACACAACCTTAGTCATGTAAAATTCAAGCAAACCTATTTAAACCCTATTCAAGCAAACATAAATATGTTTATTTTCCCACGTTACTCATGCTTTCTAGTAAAAAAGCTAACATCCACCAAAATAAAATTATGTATTAAATTGAAAAATACGTTATAAAATCATACTTTAGATGTTCTTATTTTTTTTTTTCTAAAAGGAATTGTTCTAATAAACATCATGTCCAAATATAATAATAGTACAATAATTTTCTGTAAATAAAAAGACAAGTTATGTACGAGAAAAACTATTGAAATTTTCTCAATAGAAAGATACAGCAAATATTCAACTTATAATTACAATATAAGTAAACGTGATACCATATTTTTACAGAAGATAAAAAAAATTATATCCCAATAACCAACTGCAAGAACAAGATAAAAAAAGAAGAAGAAAAGAATCAAAGTTAATGAGGTCAACAATTAACTAAAATATAGTGATGGCTATAAGAAAATAAAATAGCATTTAAAATTATAATACAATCGAGTTAGATCGAAAGTGGTCAAACTCGAGAAAAATTAAAAAGCAGAAAGAGTGAAGCAGCGTTGAGGGATTAAAGAATGGCTGCACTGAAAGTGAAAAATTGCGTTGCGCTAAATATTGGAAGTAGGTCGCACGGAAATTTCCTAAAAAGAGAAGTAGTTTTGAAATAAAAAAAAAAAAATATCATGGTAGTTAGCTTTCGTACCAACTTTTTTTTTTTCATATAAAATACTCAGTGTAACTTATAATATTTTTTTTTTAATTTTTGTTAACTTCTATTTTTTCTAATTAATAAAATTTTTCTTAAAAGGTAAAAAAAACCAATTTTTTTTATAAACTAAAATTAACTTACATATAAATTAAAAAATAAAAATTTAGATAAGATTTTTACCAATAAGAAACTAATCGAACTTCTAAAATTTAGCTTAAGGTTCCTCCTTAAATAAATCTTTATTAAGAAAACTCATCTAAACATGCATATTATTATTATTATTAACCACAAACAAATAGTTTATGTATAGCTAAATTTAAAATTTTAATCAATTATTTTTTAGTTTCTCTACTTTAAATAACTAGGAAGAAATTGAAAAAAAAAAAATAGGAAGAATCTTAAAAAGATCTAACGTATTTTGTATTATAAACCAATTTACAAAAGTAAGGTGAAAATTAAATGAAAAATTGAATATATATTGTTTTATTTTCTCGTAACTAAACATATTAATAGGCAATTTCTCAAAATATGGTGGAGTTATTTGAATAAATTTCTTCATAAATACTTAAAAAAGTAAGAAAAAAAAAGATAAAAACTATTTTTTTCATAACTTAAAACTTTTTTTTTTAAATTTAAAATATATTTTTTTGAGAATTTAAATGAGATATTTTATATAATTGATTGGTTATTTTTTATGAAATAATTCATCGAAATTTGAAAATTAAATTTGAATTGTAGTTTAAAAACTGTTACAAGGAAAAAGTTAATTTATTGAAATTCTTTTATGTGTATTTTTAAAATTTTATTTTTCAATTAATTATATATAACTTAATTTTAATTCATTGAAAGATTATTTTATTCTCTTAAAAAGATTTTATTAAAAAAAAGTATGAAAAAGGGCATTACTACAACAAACTTGGCAAATTAATGAAACAAGTAAAGTGGGTTATCGGGGTATTTAATAATACACGTTATTAAGATATGATAGATGACTAAAATAATGTAACTGGAATATTTTTAAATATGCTGATGTAACTGAAAAGTTTAAAGCGAAATTATTTAGTGATTATTATTTTTATATTATACTAAAAGATATATATTTACTTTAAATTTAAACAGTTAAATAATATATATAACTTTTTTCCATATGTAAGCTTTATTCTTCTAAATTTAAGTTTTATCTTTTAAATATGAAAATAATTTGTTTAGTCACTACTAACATTTTATGTTCAATGTTGTTTGAATAAATGTTTTCTAAAAGATTATATATGTGATAAAATGTTTGATAATTATATATATATATTATAAACAATTTATAAAATAAATTCTTTGACAGTCGAGTATATAAAAGAAATATACTTTTTGAAATTATAAAAAAAAAATTAAGGCTATTCAAAAGTCGAAATGACTAAAACGATAGACATTGCCTCTGAGGAAATTTGATAAGAAAGAAGAAAGAAGATAACGAAACTTTAACAGAATATTAATTATCCAATAATAATAATAATAATTATTATTATTATTTTCTGAAATGGTGGGTATTAATATAACTGGATGTTACAATTAGAACTTTAATAGAACTTATTTTACATCTGGTTATTTAAGAAAAACAGAGTTCTTTTTAATTAGATTAATATGTCTGAAAATAGAAAAGTAAAATCTATTTTAGAAAATTTTATAAATTGAAAATAATAAACTACATATCGAGTTCATGAATCAAGTGTAACACAAAATTATTTTAAATTTTCATATCGGTTTTTGCAATTATATAATAATGATATCTAATTGGAAGAACATGACTTGAAGGATACTTATTCTATCATTTTAATAAAATTTAACATTCTAGGTATGGATATAATATTTTAGGTCTTGTTACCCACATTTCATTTTCTCTGATATTACAAAAAAAAAAATAGCGATGTGATATAATAGAAACCATAAATAAATTACATAATTGTAATATATAGAATAATTCATCCGAGTTGTTTCTGAAAATACTTTTACATGATTTAAAAAAATAATTTTGCGTAATTCTTGCAGGGCTTTTTGTAATTAATAGAGCTAATTTTAATCTTTCATTTTCTTTTAACGTGTAACTCCAAAGATAACGACGCGCGGTGGAAAAAGCTATGGCTATGAGAAAATGCTATTTATTTAAGTAAGCAAATAAAAAAAAATTGTTTTCAGAACTTTATTTAATAATTTTAGAATGAAATGCAATGATCCCAAAATAACTTAATTTAAGGTATTTGCTGTTTTAAAAGCATTTCTTTTTCCCAAAGTGTACTCACTTTTTTCTTTCCGTTGTCTCGCTGCAGCTGAATGGAGTTTTGCTAAACTAACCTACCGTGGCATGACACGCGTCGCCACTGGTTTCACTGATTGGGTTGTGACGGAGGAAGTTGAATGAAGAAGAAATAAGACTCAAATATCGAAAACGATCAGGCACGTGTCATGTGGCACGTGCTGTGCACTAAGCATATAAATTTTGTGTGATAGGCATAGTGATAGATAGAAAGATAGGTTAGGTTAATGCACTTGGTTTTGTTTTGTATGTTCTAGTTGTGAGGTTGTGATTGGACCACATAACCCACTCAAAATCCACCAATCATTCTCGTTTTTCAAATTGTTAGGTACATCAACACCACCTTTCACAGTTTTCTTTTTACATCTTATACTTTTCTTTTTCAACAACATTTGTACTTCTATTCACTCTTTTTCCAACAAACCTTTCTGTTTTTACATCTTATAAAACCAACTTCGTACTTTTATAATCAGAAAAAACAGAATTATTATAATGAAATGAGTTGCACTTAGTTCAATGTTTAAATATTTTCTCATTTAAATCCCAACTTTTATTTTCTTTTCAATAAAAGTGTCTCCGCAGGGATAATTAAAATCACATCTTCGTGTAAAGTTATATATTATTATTATAGTAATTTTTTTTTACTAGCTATTTTAAAATTTTATTGAAATTATTTTTTAATTAATTTATTTATATATATGAAGATAAGATAAATGTATAGTATATAAATTTGTGTAAATCGTATCTTAGTTTATTTTATAAGATTGACTTAGATTTAAAGTGTACTTAATATGATATTAAAGTCATTAAAAAATCGTAACAATATTTGTTGTTTGTTGGATCTATCATGTCATTTGTCATTAGATCACTCATTAATATTTGAGTGCAAAACTCAGATATAAGATGTGCTAGAGATCTATGTAAATCTTATATTATAAGTGGGTGTGTAAAATTGAGTTAAACTTAAAATTTATTCATTAAAAATATTTTTTTTAAAATTATAATACATATTTATTAAACAAAAAGTTGATGATAAATTAGTATTTTTAATCTTATCTATTTGCATTATATGCGAATATACACATATAAAAGTTTTTATTTTTTTAAGTTAGGATCCTCAATATTTGAATAGTGTGACCAAAAAGGAATCGAACTGTTGTGAATTAAATATAAACTTGTATTGAAGGTAATATAAATTTGTTTAATTGATATATCTATATTTCAACTAGTCTTAATCTGTGTTTGAAAATGAATATACTCTGAGGGATTAATGTTTTGCCCCGTGTAAGTAAGTTAAAGTGTTTATTGACTTATCAATGAAATAAAGGTACGGTTGACATATTAAAGTCTTCCAATTGCTTTAGAACAAGTACCATATTTTTACCATGCCTTTTTTTCTTGCTTTTTCTTAGAGTAGGATAAGATTTATTCCAAGACTATTCATATTCATCTTTTGACACAAGCTTTAAAAAGGTACTTTTATTCATCAATAAATGAGTAACTATGTGTAATTAAGTTATTTGTAATTTAATCTAGCAATTAAACATTTTGGTTTAAGCATTTTGGTGTTATGAAGGTGTTTCCCACTTAATTGGAATATATATATATATATATATATTGAAGGAGTCATGCTAAGTGTTTAGCATCAAATTGGTAATCTGTTTTGTTGGTGAATCCCTCTTTTAATAGAAAAATATGTTGAGTTTATTAAACAAAACCAGTGTGTGCCAACTAAAAGAATGTTTATGTTTGAAAACAGAC
>Ga0214545_1012747_pt1 | contig 10800 bp, 5 predicted proteins | sample CNSS4metaG_FD_160064 | JGI IMG/M metagenome (GOLD analysis project Ga0214545, IMG submission 160064) | Root nodule microbial communities from cowpea collected in UCLA plant growth center, Los Angeles, California, USA - CNSS4 | ecosystem: Host-associated > Plants > Roots > Nodule | place: USA...
TTAGTTTCTTATATATATATATATATATATATATATATATATATATATATATATATATATATATATTTTGACTTGTTTACATGTTTAAACATTTGATTGATAGGTCTGAAAGCTCATAAACCATAATTAATTTAATTAACCTTAACGATGATTTATGTTGTGTTTGATCCGAAAGGGAGAAAGTTTGTGGCGTGATGAGGTATGGTAAGTGTTTAGTGTTTAGGTAAAGATGTAATGTATTTAGGTGTGGAAGGAAGAAAAGTAAAACGAAAAGGCAAGGAGGTTTAGGGAAGCTTGACGCAGAAGCTTGACATGGTATGTATGCATGGATGTATGGCATTTAAGAGAGAGCGATAGAGATATTAAGTGTAACCCACAAGAGGCTGTTTTACACACAAACCACAGGACACGCAAAGATAAAAAGGCGAGGATCATAGGAAGCAAAAGCCCTCTCTCACTCTCCTAAACTCTTCCACGTTCCCCAAGGAAAGTAGCCATCGAACAAACAAGAATAGAACAACTCTGTTGGGAAAGCCACAAAGGCATCATCATCATCATCACCATAGAGATGAGAGTTCCCTCATCCCAACAGCCCAACACCCATTCTCCCAACCCAAACCTCCTCCTCCACACCCTCCCCACCGCCGCCACCACCACCACCAACCCCACCTTCACCTACGAACCCACCTCCGTCCTCGACCTCTGCCGCAGCCCCAGTCCCGAAAAGAAACCAACTGTCCCCAAGCCAGAATCCCAACACAACACCACCGCCACCACAACCAATACCAACAACACCCTAGACCTGGACGATCATGTCTTGCCAAATTCCGATTGGTGGGAGTCCATCATGAAGGACTTAGCCTTACCCGAAGATTCTCCCACAACCCTCTCCAAGCCTAACAACATCAACCCATGCATCCCTGACTTTCCACCTTCTCATGACCCACCCTTTGATCACCCCCCAGACTTCACCTCGCTTTCAGAAATTTACAACCAAAACCTCCCCTACAACTACACCACCACCAACGCTTTGGACCATTCCTTCCACGACCTCAACCACCACCACCACAACCCCACCAACAACGTCAACAACTGGGACTTCATCGAAGAGCTTATCCGCGCCGCCGATTGCTTCGACAGCAGTCACTTCCAACTCGCTCAGGCCATACTCGAACGCCTCAACAACCGCCTCATTCGCTCACCCATGGCCAAGCCGCTCCACCGAGCCGCCTTTCACTTCAAAGACGCTCTCCATTCCATTCTCTCCGGTCCCAACCGTGCCGCTTCCAACCGCCTCTCCTCCATGGCCGAGATTGTTCAAACCATCAAAACATTCAAGGCCTTCTCGGGAATCTCTCCCATCCCAATGTTCTCTATCTTCACCACCAACCAGGCCTTGCTAGAAACCCTAAACGGATCCTCCTTCGTGCACGTCATCGATTTCGAAATCGGGCTCGGGATCCAATACGCCTCGCTCATGAAAGAGATCGCGGAGAAGGCCGCCGGCGCTACGCTGCTCCTCCGGATCACGGCCGTCGTGCCGGAGGATTACGCCGTGGAAAGCCGCCTCGTCCGCGAGAATCTCAACCAATTTGCGCATGACCTCGGGATCCGCGTTCAGGTGGACTTCGTCCCGCTGAGGACCTTCGAGACGGTGTCATTCAAGGCGGTAAGGTTTGTCGACGGCGAGAAGATCGCGGTGCTGCTGTCGCCGGCGATATTTTGCCGCCTCGGTTCCGGCGGCGCCAGCGTCGGCGCGTTCCTCGCCGACGTGAGGAGGATGGCGCCCGGAGTGGTGGTGTTCGTGGACGGCGAGGGGTGGACGGAGGCTACCGCTGCGGCGTCTTTTCGGCGCGGCGTGGTGAACAGCTTGGAATTTTACTCGATGATGCTGGACTCGCTGGATGCGTCTGTGGCGGCGGGGGGAGGCGGAGAGTGGGTGAGGAGGATCGAGATGCTTCTGCTGCGGCCGAAGATCTTCGCAGCGGTGGAAAGCGCAAGGAAGAGGTCACCACCGTGGAGGGAGGCATTTTACGGCGCGGGAATGAGGCCGGTGCAGCTGAGTCAGTTCGCCGATTATCAAGCGGAGTGTTTGCTGGCGAAGGTGCAAATCAGAGGGTTCCACGTGGAAAAACGGCATGCGGAATTGGTGCTCTGCTGGCACGAACGAGCCATGGTTGCCACGTCAGCGTGGCGGTGCTAGAATAATAATATAGTATACGAGAGAAGTAAAATAATCCAACGACACCAAAACCTTATTTTACCTGTTTTAGAATGTGAACTTTTTTGTGAAGTTCACTTTGACAAAGATTGTAGTTTAACTGTAATTTAGTTTATTATGAAAAGTTTAAAATGTAAAAAAAGAAAAACCTGGAAGGTACATAAACTTGTATTTTTTCCAGACTTTTTTGCTTTATGTAATGTAGATAAATTGTGGGGGTGTCTGTATTCAATTTGTTTGAGAAGAGTTAGCATGATGTAACGCTCTTTTGATTCAAAGTATTTGGAAATGAATAGTTCTATCTTTATGGTTTATGGTGTGGAATATTTTGGTAGAAAAGTCAGAGATAAATTTCAGCACACACGTGCATGGTGATAATAGGCATATTCAGTGAAGAATACTAGTTTAGGCCTCTTGATGAATAGGGTTTTTCTGCAGATGCTGAATTTGTGATTTTGTTATGAATGGTATGTATGTGATAAGCTCTGAAAAGCAACTGCGACGGTTGTTGGAGGCGACATGATCACATGGAGATGTAATGTATATGTTTGTGGATGAGAACATTCTATGGCACATCAATGCAAAAGGAAGAAAAACAAGCACCAACGATTTGTGATAGACTGGGAGTAGTCCCGTAGTACTGTGTTTTCTGATTAGGTCATTACCATCACTTCCAGACGAAGCTTTTGAAACCTAAGATTTTAGTTTTACTTCATCGCAAGTATTCCGATACATGATAGAACTTGAGAAAGCAGGAGTATTGGCACAACGATTCTTGCGGATCTACCCTATGCCAAGAATAAAACATGTTTTTATTATCCTAATTATAGGAACTATAAATTTGATTTTAAATATGAAAGATAAAAACAATCTGAAATCATATTTGGGAGATTAAAAAAATTGTAATTTTATTTTGTCTTCAATCTTTCTGTGATGTTAAAAAAACTGGTGTAAAATCCAAAATGAATAAATATTTTTAATGAATATGCATGTAGATATCAGCTAAACATATTTTAATTAATTAATGGAACATGGAAGATTTGTTAGGATCAAGCAACAATAAAACATGAGTCCAATCACATAAGACATTGACATTATTTTTAATCCAAAACTTTAAGATAATGAGTTTATGGGTCGTTATCCTTATATAGTGTTCTACTTTCTCATTTCTACCTAATGTCTCACACTTGTATTCCTAACATCACTATTAGGAAATCCAAGTGTTGGATAACACTTTACCACTTTTAGAAACTAATTTATTTGCAAATTTTTGAAAACAAATCAAGAAATCAAAATAATATTATTGACTAACATCCCATTTTAATTGTATGAACTACTAAAACAAAGCATTCCATTACAAATATTCAAAAATCCAAGATATTTCTTATGTTAGTATAGTTATCCCAAAGATAGGACTATAATAATATAAGACATATACATCTTTAACTTCTATTTTGTGATTCTATTTCAACACTATAACTAACATGAAGTAATATTCTCTCTCAACTCAAACAACAAACTAAAATATTTTTTAAGATGTATCCTACACTTGCATCTTCATCTACTTATATCGATAATATGATAATTGTAAAAAAAAAAGAGAGTCAACCACATACAAGACAAACAAACACAAAAAGTATGCTAATTTGCAAAAAGAAACATCATATATGAATGAAACACGTCATATCACAATACAATGCATTCCAAACAATCACATAAATATAAATCATACAATTAAAGACTCTTCTAGACTTAATTATCCTGATGCATGCATTGATATCAGATTCACTTTAGACATGTACTTATATGGTGATCTCTATTGCTCTGTAGAGTTATTGCTAATGAGTTTCACCCTACCATACCACTCACAAGGTTAATTCCTTTCGCGTCTTAGGTCAAGGAAAAAATCCTAGACTAGGATCTTCTGCTACTCTTACCACATAACTCATTTTACTATATATGAGTGTGAATACTTATTAGAGTGTCAGGATATCTCCTTACTTGAATTCATACATAAATGCATACGGTAAAAAAACATACATAAAAATGATTTGCTTCATGAAATCTCGTACATCCTTAACACTTCTTATATACATCACTCAACCAATTATCCAATATGATAACTAAAACATCCAAAAATCATGAAACATTCCAAACAAAAGTACATTCTTTTATGTCAAGATCAAACCAAAACCACAAGTAGGTATATAATAGCCCACCAACATATAAAGTATAGAAAAAGTTCTACACAAAAAAGAGATCGGAAAAAAAAATGGAGCATTCGTATTAAGCAGACTTTTTTAACTACAAATATCAAATCAAAATCCCAACAGTCAAAATAAATAATGATATATCTAGAACTTTCTATCAACATTTAGTTCAATCCAACAATTAATGAAGTATGAATCCCAATTCTCCCGAGATGATTTAGACAGGAAAATCCAACTTGTCCAACAGGAGGATTGGTCGTCCAATGAGAAAACCTCTCTACCAAAATTGATTTTGACACTTGCTCAGCGAGTATTTGCTCGCCTAACGAAGACTGTTTGATGAATAAGCCAATTTTACTACAATTTGACAACACCAAATGACTTAAAACCCAATTTCAAGAATCATACATGTTTCAAAGGTAAACAAATCAATCTAACCAGAATGATCACATTCACCGAATATATCATAGAAAACCCCAAATTTTATAATACACCAAAACCCTAAAGTATATTAATTTCATAAAATTGAAGATCATATATACCCCAATTCAATTCTTCACAAAAATGAAACATGTAAGACTAATGAATTAGTTTCCCCACCTCAATTGCTATAAACATTCCTATAGTTAAGATTTCATACTCACTTGGCTGTTGTTGGCTCTACATAAAAAGTTTAGTGTTCAATGAATAGACCAAAATATTCTCCCTCCACTTCTTTTGAGGTTGGACGCACTAGAAAGCCCTCTTTTTATTCCAAACTTGGCAATGGGGCCTCTTTGACCCAAATGTGAGAGTCCTTTCGCTTTTGATGTAAGTCTTCATATGTTCATTGGACTCCTGCGCTTTGCTTCCTCATTCTGTTATAGGTCATTCATTGTATTCATAATTTACTACAATGAAAACAATATATCATAAAAATAATATCGATAAGTAACATTCTAAATAATTGTTCTTGTTATAAATTGAAAATAATGTCAACTAACACCAATTGAGAAGAAACTTTATCAGTGTTAGTTGACAAAAATTTGACTGAAAATTAAAATAAATTAAGATCGTTTAAAAATAATAGTTAATATTGATATATTTTTAATCATTAACAATTATTTAAATAATTTATTGCATTTAATGGTAATTAAAAAAATTACCGAGTTTAAATTTTCTTTGTTCTATCAAAACTTATAAAAAGAAACAATTTAAAATAAAACAACATAAATTTAAATTTAATGTATTTAAATAATTTTAAAATTATGAAATTCTTGTTCCATTATTAGAAGTAACTATGGCAAAGTTAGTAACCATTTTGAGTGATTGGTCGATTATGGTGCACTGATACTTCAATTTGGGTTACATATTCATGTGTGACACATATCTGTGTATGATATTTTATAATACTTTACTGATACTTATCGATAAAGTATCCAATCTACAAAGTAAAGTATTTTTATGATGAAAATAATTTATAATTTTTTATGTTGACAACATTAAATATATTTGATTTTAATTTGGATTCACATAGTACCAATCACATATTTACCATGTTTTTAAGAATTATCGTACATTTTTTAATATGTATATATCACATGTTGTATCATATTATTTTTAAAATAAATATATCGACATATCAAATATGTGTCATATCCATGAATCATAGTGAATGTAGGTTTGTATTCTTGTTAGAGAGAGCATATAGAGGAAAATTTGAAGAATCAAATTTGGTGGATATAATCATATTTTTACTTGTATCTACTGTATTGTATACATTGTCATTCACCAACTATATATCCTTTAAGACATCAAAAGCAATGTGTCTTTCTAGTTTGGCTAGGAGTAGCTCCCGGCTTATATCTCTCTCCCTCTTTATGTTTGTAAATATTTCTTCTTTTATGTATATATAGATCGGATACTCCAAGTGTCAAGTAATATAATATTCTTTTTCTTTGAGAATAAAACTTTGATGCTTTAAACGTGGAAATCTTGAGTAGAAAATGTCTTCAATTTGTGGCTGAGAAATGAAGGGCATTTAAAAAATACCTCACCAAGAACACATATATGGGATAAAGATGGACACATTTCCTTCTCGAAAAGGGTTTCTTGTGAGGTCATATAGGACCTTACCACTGTTGCCTTTCATAAATGTAATATGAGAATTCAATAATGATATATTTACAATTAATATTATAATATAATCACTTTATAAACATTTATTTAGTTATTTTGTAAAATACCATATTGCTAATTCAAATGTTATTATTATATTACCATAAAAAAATTATTATAGTTGATTGTATATTGAAAACAAATTCTTTAAACCATATTTGTTATGAGAATTAGAGTTTACTTAATTATTCCTCCCTATACTTTTTATCTATTACTTTCCTAACCCACGAATCAATTATTTTTCCTGCTCGGTTTGAGATGCTCTGGCTTTTAAGGCATAAGAAAAAAATACATTTAAATTTATAATATTATAAGATTAAATGCTATCAATGGGGTAACTTATAGGGCTTTGCTATAAAATTTCTATAGAAAAATTCCCACCTTTCCAAAATATGTTTTTGTTAACTTTATTTTACACTCCACTTCATAACTAAAACATATTTTTTATATGTGTAAAATATTATTCAGATATATATAAAAAATTATGTTATTTTATATATTTCGACAAAGAAAAATAACGGTTTATATATTAATAATTTTTCAACATATATGCAATAACCATTTTATCTCAACAAATGTTTGCATTAGTATATCTCGGCAAAATCCGGTCGAAATATGAAAACGAAAGCTTATTTTCATTGTCCCGTGGAACGTCAAACACATTTGTGAAAAGATGTTGGTTTAAATAGCCATTTTCGGGGTACTAATAGCAATGTCCTAACTTTTATTATCGTAATTGGGCTTGAATTTTTGTTATCCGTGGACCTATCTTCAATCAAATAGCTGCATGGACTTAGGAAACGAACGGTGTCACTCTTAAACAAAACTCCAGATTTTCGTATACCTATATATAAAAAAAAATGCTCGCATATTAATATTATGTCATAAAAGCGTAATCAAGTACGCTTTTAATTAAGCTTTAGATAGGTTTGGTTGATGACGTAAAAGAAGAGCATTAATATTTGATTAAAGTTTTATCAAAATTTAATTTTAGTAGCACTAATGTCTATTAATACATTTCAGTTATAATTCTTGAATTACTCTATAATTGGATCACTGCACCAGTTTAGTTAGTACTGATATCTTCACACTCAGTGAAGTCCTATAAACTGTTAAATCTCAGCATTTTTATCTTGCTTTTAAAAAATGTATACTTTTCTATGCATCATTATATATTTTTGTTGGAAATCGGTAATCAATTAAAAATATTACCGTCTTTATCTTCAAAACTCATCCATTAACATAAAAATTAAATTAAATTAATATAAAAATTAAATTAAATTAAGGAATGAAAGAATATAACATAGAAATCCAAAATTGGAAAAAATCATGACCGTTGTCTAATGACAACCAAAGAATAACTATGTGAAAATTTATATATAGACTACCTTTCCTTTGATCCCAAATACACATACACTCTCCAAAGTAAAAATTTAACCAAACTTTACAACACTCTACTACTATAATGAAAGTCAAATACAAACTCAATGGTTTTGACGGAAGTAAAAAACAACATGGACCTAGAGTCCATTATATAGTCACAAATATTCACTCTCTTACTTATTCTAAAAGATATGAAACTTTACAAAATGCATATTTTCATCACACTCAACAAATTTTGATATCCACAACAAAAAATACCTCAACGGAATATAATCGCACAAAATAGTGGCTCTGATACCACTCTTGGGTATCACAGTGGTATCAGAGTAATAAAATAAGTATTCACAACTATAATAAAAGATAAAAATGAAAGGAACAAAAAAGATAATAGGCAAATAATGTAATTTTATTAAAGAAACAAAAATTACATACCATTCTATCTCGTTTCAAGGAAAAAATAATGACAACTTCTATTTCTCTTAATTCTTCTATCAAGCAAAGCAATGGGAATAAAATGGGAGATACTTTGAGATGATTTCCTAAAATACACTAATTCTTTTTATAACACGAAAAGTAAATTTCAAGATAAGTTTCCACTAAAGTGAGACTTCTTTTCTGACACTCTTGTCTATTTGTCATCTTATTGTGTATAGGCTTATAAAATCTAGGGACTCATCATTTTCATGTTTCTTAACTATTATTTTTCTCTCCTTTGTACTCTTCTTTACAAGACATCCTGTATTAATTCACAAATTTAATCTTTAGAGGTGATTTTTTAATCCTTTTTTGTAATTTATTTGGTATCTTGAATTTTATTGAGCAAGATTTGTGCTTGATGCATAAGTTGGACTAAACATGTTTCAGGGTACAACTTTAAATGTATCTCATACTCTAGTCAATTGGTCTTTTTCTTTTTCATGTTCATAGTTCTTTATCTTGTATCTGAATCTTTTTTTTTTTATTTATGTTAGTTCTTAGTTTTTTTTAGTGAGGGAGTTCAACTCAGAATCTCTTTCACCCTTCTAAATTCATCAAATTTTGTTTTTTTAAATTGTTAAGAGAGAGATCGAACTCTAGACCTTAAGCATGGGATCACATCGTAGACTTTCTAAACATGTGTATATATTTGGTTGAAAATTAAATAGAAATATAATGATTAGTCCCACAATAATATCTATGTAAATCCAATTGTTTTTATTTATTTGTACTTACATTCTTTCTTTCGTTCTGTGATTCATATCTTGTTTGAAACAGCGATTATAATGAAACTAAGAAAAATATGTTAGAATTAATAAATAAATAAATTTAATTAGGTGAGGTGACTCTTATAAAATTTAATAATGAGTTCAAATTTAATAAATTATAAAAATTTACTAATTATTATAAGAATTTATAATTAAATAATTACTATAATAGTGAACACGTTGGTTAATAAAAGGTTACCCCGATTTGGTCTATTAGCATGAAAATTTTCTTATTGTTAACCATTGGAAAGTGTAAAAAGGAAAAAAATAGAGTCGAAAAAGGAGATCTAGAATAAAAAAACTAGAGAACGTACTCTTTTTAGATGACTGATGAATTAATATTAATATTTTTATTATGAAATATACGTAAGAATCATAGATATTTTAAGATCCTGTGAATTATGGAATATATAAAAACTTCATAAAATTACAAATTCACGCCTAATGCCTGCAACGACTTGAAGATTTCATGTTGAGTTGAAAATCACATGTGAATGTTAGAAATATTTTAATATAATTTAAAAAAATAAATAATTAAAATAAAAAATTTAGTGTTACTGAAGTTTTTATAGATCTTTAATTTATGGATTAATGTTTTTTTATGACTAACGGCTATATTTTTATTACTATTTACTCATTTGTCTCCTTTTACTATCTATAAATACCACCTAGGTGCATGGGAAAGAATACAACAACAACAAAGATAACAAACATTAGAGTTTTCTCTGAAATGTTCTTCTTTTCTTCTCTATATTATCTTTAAGACAATGGTGATGGTGTTCATAAGGTTCGGATATCCTTCGCTGCACTCGATCGATCTGACGGGTTGTTGTATCTTGGGAGAGAAACGCATATGATTTGAAACACATATGAGTGTGTATTTGTTTAGTTCTGTGCAGTAGGGGCGTTTTCTCTCTAAGGATAGCGCTATGCGTGCCTCAACCCAGAATATTTCTACTTCTTACCTTTTATCTGTTATTTATTATTGTTATTATAATTGTTGATCTCTGATTAATATTAATTGTTTTATATATTGTCTTAGTATTATTATTGATTTAATAATTATTATTATATTATTTCATATTTATATTATTATTAATATTATCTGAGTAATCATTTTTTCTAACATTCTTAGAGAGAAAAGTCTATTATCTTATTATTTATATTTTTTGATGACTAATCTGTATTCATTTCCACAATTAAAAACAATATAATGTTGAAGACTGCAAAACACATTTTGTGAACTAATGTGTTTCTTATGGTTATAATTACATCAGTTTCAACTAAGCCTAAAATCTTATGTGTATAATTGTTTCTATTTCTATTGGTAACAATAAATGAAATTATGGATAAATGAATTTCCTGCTCATTGAATTTTTTTTGTGTGATATCTATAGCTAATGTTTTTGTTGTTATATTAATTTATGCTTTAATATTGTCTATTCTTACCATTGATAAAGATGTTATATATCATGTTATATATTGAGAAATTTTGGTTAGAGACCATTCAAATTATAAAATTTTGAGGTACAAAATTAATTAAATAGAGAAGTGATGATACATATCTTTATAAATGAGTGTTTTT
>Ga0214545_1012748_pt1 | contig 10797 bp, 9 predicted proteins | sample CNSS4metaG_FD_160064 | JGI IMG/M metagenome (GOLD analysis project Ga0214545, IMG submission 160064) | Root nodule microbial communities from cowpea collected in UCLA plant growth center, Los Angeles, California, USA - CNSS4 | ecosystem: Host-associated > Plants > Roots > Nodule | place: USA...
ATCAATTAAAAAAAATTATTTCTAACATTTGAATATTTCTATTATTTTTTAATATTTTTATTTATTGCATTTTCCTTTCACATGAGAATGTTTAATACTCTCAATTTAAGTGTTTAATAACATAAACCTTTTATTTACTAGGTAATATATAAAAAAATACTTATTATTATTAATTTTTGTTTCATTTGAAGAACTTTTTTGTTTCGCTAAAACAATTTTTGTTATTTCTCAACCATTGAGTATATATGTTGATATTTGAAAGGTTTTCTTAGATCTCTAAGATTTTCATCTTATCATACCCTTAATTATATATTTGTTTTACTTTGTGCGATTCCTTTCAATAGTCTCCAAATTGTTTATAAGATACACATTTGTTAATTTTTTAATATTTTTATTTTTTGTATATTTGCATCATGTAGAATACTATTTCGATATATTTTATCTAATTATTTTTTATTTTCTAACTCATTACAATCATACTTTAATTTTTTCACTGTAATTGTATACATAATTTTTATTTACTACAATATAAAAATTTAATGTAATTGCTATGGATATTTTTTTATCACCATCCAACATATATTGGAGTTCAAAAGATACAAGATCTATGTTAAAATTTTATTATTATGGTTATTGTTTGTTCTTTGCGGTATTTTGATAAAGTGATGTATTATAACTTTTATTAGTGTATAAAAAAAAGATTCATTATAATTTAAAAAATTTAAGTAAATAAAGATTTAAAATATATTTTAATTTGAATTTTTTCCTTTTATATTTTTTAAAATAATTTTAAATTTTATCGACTAGGTTTCATTAATGTTTGCAAATTTAATAAATATTTATGTTCTCATGAAATTTTATTTTGTATTATAATCTAAAATGTAAACAATTATAATTTATTTCAAAGTATTTGATATTGAAGAAACAACCATCCTCCTAATATTAAATATTTGACAATATTATGTTTCTTTTACCCTAATTTTTTTATTATTTTATTAAAATTAATTAAAATTAATATTAAAGTAGTAAGAAAATGGGTATGGGTATGGGTACGAGATTATACCCATTACCCGGTGGGGATGGGGATAAGACAAAAGTTTAATACCCGTTCGGTTTGGGTATGGGGATGTGGATGAATTTTTTTTACGGTGATGGGTATGGGATAGCGAAACCCGTCCCCGCCCCGTTGCCATCCCTAATTCCCGGAGGAGGTTCCTGGATTGCCTCCCAGTAGAGAAGTGGAGTTCTCTATAGATCTAGTACCAGGGACAAGCCTGGTGTCGATGGCCCCATATCGCATTGCTCCGGCAGAGTTCGTTGAACGTAAGAAACAGATTGAGGAATTTATGGCAAAGCAGTTTATCCGACCCAGCACTTCGCCTTGGGAAGCACCCGTGCTGTTGGTGAAAAAGAAGGATGGAAGTTCACGTCTGTGTGTGGACTACAAAGTGTTGAACAAAATGACGATGAAGAATAAATACCCTCTCCCGAAAATCGACGACTTGATGGATCAGCTACATGGGTCATCAGTGTTCTCGAAGATTGATCTATGATCGGGATACCATCAGATTTTGGTAAAGGCTGATGATGTACAAAAAACGGCTTTCAGGTCCAGGTATGGCCACTACGAGTATGTGGTTATGCCTTTTAGTGTGACCAACGCTCCGACGGTGTTCATGGACTACATGAACAGGATTTTCCGGCCCTTCCTAGATAAGTTTTTCGTAGTCTTCATAGACAACATCCTTATCTATTCTAGAACTTAAGAGGAGAATGTAGAACACCTGAGGTTGGTGCTTGGTGTTTTGAGAGAGAAGCAGTTGTACGCCAAGTTGTCCAAGTGTGAGTTCTGGATGAGTGAGGTTCAGTTTTTGGGTCATGTGATATCCACCCAGGGGATTGCAGTGGACCCAACGAACGTCGAGGCAATGGTAAAGTGGGAAAGTCCTAAGTCGGCTACAAAGATCAGGAGCTTTGTGGGGGTTAGCAGGCTACTACAGGAGATTCATAGAGGGATTCTCCAAGATAATGGCACCCCTGACACTGCTTACTCGGAAGCACCAACCCTTCACTTGGACGGACAAATGTGAAGAGAGTTTCCAAGAGCTTAAACGGAGGTTGACTAGTGCCCCCATATTGGTAATTTCGGACGTTGGGAAACCGTTTGATGTCTACTGCGACGTGTCTCACCTTGGACTTGGTTGTGTTTTGATGCAAGAAAAGAAGGCGGTGACTTATGCTTTGAGACAACTTAAGGTGCATGAGCGTAATTACCCCACTCATGACCTGGAGTTGCCGACCATAGTGTTTGCTTTGAAGATCTGGAGGCATTACCTCTATGGTGCCCAGTTTCGTGTGTTCAACGGTCATAAGAGCCTTAAGTGTTTGTTTGACCAAAAGGAGCTGACCATGAGGCAGAGAAGGTGGATGCAATTTCTGAAGGATTACGATTTCGAGCTTCTATATCATCCCGGGAAGGCGAATGTAGTGGTAGATGCCTTTAGTAGGAAGTGTTTCTTTTGAAATGTTGAACAATTTTTATATACAACATGAGTCATTTAAATTGTAAATGGTGAAAAGGGTTAAAAAAATTAAAAAAGTGTTTCCAAAACATATTAATTTTCAAATTTAAAAACACCAATTCCCTTCGAGTAACAACAAAAGTGGTTTTGTTGAAATTTTAAACAAATTTCATATATAAAATATGAATTATTTAAATTCTAAACGGTGAAAAGTGCAAAAAAAAATGCAAAAAACATTACCAAAAGATGGATTTTTTCAAATTTGGCAAAATCAATCCCCTATGACTATTGCCCAACATGTTTCTTTTGTAATGTTGAACAATTTTTATGTATAACATAAGTCATTTAAATTGTAAATGTTGGAAAGGGTAAAAAAAATGAAAAAGGTGTTACTAAAATATAAAAATTTTCAAATTGTAATACACCAATTCCATTTGAATATTGGCCAAAATGTTTTATTTGAAATGTTGAAACAATTTTATATATATACATATAATATTAATTATTTAAATTGTAAATGGTAAAAATGGCAAAAAAAAAATGAAAAAAGCGTTACCAAAAGATGAAAATTTTCAAATTTTAAAACACCAATTCCCTTTGAGTATTGCCCAAGGTCTTTCTTTTGAAATTTTGAACAATTTTTTTATATAAAATATGAATTATTTAAATTGTAAAGGTAAAAAAAAAATAAAAAAAACGTTTCCAAAATATGAAATTTTTCATATGTAAAAGCACCAATTCCGCCAAACATGTTTCTTTTGAAATTTGAACAATTTTCTTATATAAAATATGAATTATTTAAATTGTAAACGATAGAAAAAATGAAAGAAGCGTTACCAAAATATGAAAATTTTCAAATTTAAAAACACCAATCCTCTCTTAGTATTGCCCAACGTGTTTCTTTTGAAATTTTGAACAATGTTTATATATAAAATATGGATTATTTAAATTCTAAACGTTGAAAACGATAAGAAAATGAAAAAAGCGTTACCAAAAGATGAAATTTTTAAAATTTAGAAACATCAATCCCTTCTGAGTATTGTCCAACGTGTTTCTTTTGAAAAGTTGACCAATTTTCTTATATAAAATATGAATTATTTAAATTGTAAATTGTTAAAAAATTAAAAAAAGCGTTTCCAAAATATGAAAATTTTCAAATTTTAAAACACCAATGCTACGTGTTTCTTTTGAAATTTTGAACAATTTTTATATATAAAATATGGGTTATTTAAATTGTAAACGATAAAAGCGGTAAAAAAAAGCGTTTCCAACAAACGTAAATTTAAAAAAAAAACAATTCGCTCTGAGTATTGCCCAACGTGTTTCTTTTGAAATGTTGAACAATTTTCATATATAACATATGAGTCATTTAAATTGTAAACGGTGACAAGGGTAAAAAAATTAAAAAAGTGTTTGCAAAAGATGAAAATTTTCAAATTTAAAAAACACCAATTTTGTTCGAGTAACGGCTAAACGGGTTCACATATAAATTATGAACTACTTAAATTGTAAATGGTGAAAATGGTAACAAAAATGAAAAAATCGTTACCGAAAGATGATAATTTGAAAATTTGAAAATACTAATCCGTTCTGAGTATTGCGCAACGTATTTCTTTTGAAATTTGGAACAATTTTCTTATATAAAATATGAAGTATTTAAATTGTAAACAGTGAAATGGGTAAAAAAAATGAAAAAAAGTTACCAAAAGATGAAAATTTTCAAATTTGAAAACAACAATCTCCTCTGAGTATTGCCTAACGTGTTTCTTTTAAAATGTTGAACATTTTTTGTATATAACATATGAGTAATTTAAATTGTAAACGGTGAAAAGTGTAAAAAAAGATTAAAAAAGTGTTTCCAAAAGATGAAATATTTCAATTTTAAAAAACACCAATTCCATTTGAGTAACGGCCAAAATGGTTCTATTGAGATTTTGAACAAATTTCATATATAAAGTATGAAGTATTTAATTTGTAAACGGTGAAACGGGTAAAAAAAAATGAAAAAACCAATACCAAAAGACGAAACTTTTTAAATTGGAAACACCAATCCCCTCTGAGTATTGCCAAACTTGTTTCTTTTGAAATGTTGAACTATTTTTAATATAACATGAGTTATTTAAATTGTAAACGTTAAAAAGGACAAAAAAAAACTAAAAATGTGTTACCAAGAGATGAAATTTTTCAAATTTAAAAACACCAATTCCCTTTGAATAAAGGCTAAAGTGGCTCAGTTGAAATTTTGAACAAATTTCATATATAAAATATGAATTATTTAAATTGTAAATGGTAAAAAGTGTAAAAAATTGAAAAAAACGTTACCAAAAGATGAAAATTTTCAAATTTGAAAACACCAATCCCGTTTGAGTATTGCCCAACGTGTTTCTTTTAAAATGTTGAAAATTTTTATGTATAACATATGAGTCATTTAAATTGTAGACGGTGAAAAGGGTAAAAAAATTTAAGAAAGTGTTTCTGAAAGATGAAATATTTCAACTTTAAAAAACACTAATTCCTTTTGAATTATGGCCAAAGTGATTCTGTTGAAATTTTGAACATATTTGATATATAAGTATGAAGTATTTAAATTGTAAACGGTGAAAAGGGCAAAAAAATGAAAAAACAATTACCAAAAGATGAAAATTTTCAAATTTTAAAACACCAATCTCCTTCGAGTATAACAGACCGTGTTTCCTTTGAAATTTTGAACAATCTTCTTATATAAATTATGAATTATTTAAATTGTAAACGGTGAAAAGAGTAAAAAAAAATGAAAAAAACGTTACCAAAAGATGAAAATTTTCAAATTTGAAAACACCAATCCCCTATTTGAAACCCTAGGAGGAGAAATCCCCATCTAAGGTGAAGGTCAGCTCTGAAATTAGGGATAAACCTTTCAGATTAATCAAAGCTGCTTACAACGATATGGCTTGCACCGTTTATAGTGGAAGGGTAGCCGAAAACAAAAAACAAACAGAAAAGGACAAAGTCATCTAACAAGAATCCTAACGGCAAAGGTGTGAGGTGCGTGATTTGTAACCTTAGCAAAGGGAGAGGTGGAATGCGTGAAGATCAAGAGAAAATGGGTTGGATGCAGACTTTGGTTGGCTCGCATGGAAGAAGAATCCCAACGGCACTCCAAGAGAAAACTCGCGTGATGGGGAAAGGTGAAGATATGGTAATGAACCCTAGCAACCATGCTTTAGAAAACATGCGAGTAGAAAGGATCCCTAACGCACACAAAGTGGCTAGCTGTGAGGTGCTCGAGAAAAATGCTCGGTTTGGCGCAGCAAAGATTGTGGTTCCTGGTCCGTGTGATGCAATGCCAATGTGGGTTGCAGATGCGGGAAGGAACTGAAAGTATGATTGCAGATTGGGCCTAGGCCCAATGTCGTTGAAACGTGAGTCTGAATCATGTGTGCACCACGCAAGTAGTTAGCAAGCATCAGATGCGGTAAGGTGATTTGGGCTGAAGGAAAACGTGATGTTGCAACCCATTAGCACACTCTTGGTTAACAAAGTGGACACATGGAGAAGAATTGGGCCAAAGGCCCAATGCCAAATACTTCAATAATTGGGAGCTTGGAGAATAAAGGCTATAATTAAGAAAATAAACTCAATTAGAACAACATTTATTTAATTAAAAATAAAAAATAAAAGAAAATAAAAGAATGGCCTAGGCATTGGCCAATGCTATGAAAAGCTTTTTAGGGTGATATTCATCACATTTAAATTAAAAAAGTGTTACAAAGAGATGAAAATTTTCAAATTTAAAAACACCAATTCCCTTTGAGTAACGACCAAAGTGGTTCTGTTGAAATTTTGAACGAAATTCATATATAAAATATGAATTATTGAAATTGTAAACAGTTAAAAGGGTTAAAAAAATTGAAAAAAGCGTTACCAAAAGATTAAAGTTTTCAAATTTGAAAACACTATTCCCCCTCTGAGTATTGCCCATCTTGTTTCTTTTAAAATGTTGAACAATTGTTATATATAATATATGAGTCATTTAAATTGTAAACGGTAAAAAGGGTAAAAGAGATATTAAACAGGTGTTTCCAAAAATGAAAATTTTCAAACTTAAAAACACCAATTCCCATTGAGTAATGACCAAAGTAGTTTTGTTGAAATTTTGAACAAATTTCATATATAGAATATGAATTATTTAAATGGTAAATGGTGAATAGGGCAAAAAAAATGAAAAAAAAAATTACCAAAAGATGAAAATTTTAAAATTTGAAAACACCAATCCCCTCTTAGTATTGCACACCGTGTTTGTTTTGAAATTTTGAACAATTTTCTTGCATGAAATATGAATTATTGAATTTGTAAACTTTGAAAAGGGTAAAAAAATGAAAAAAACGTTACCAAAAGATTAAAATTTTCAAATTTGAAAACACAAATCCCTTCTGAGTTTTGCCCAACATGTTTCTTTTCAAATGTTGAAATTTTTTTAAATATAACATTTGAGTCCTTAAATTGTAAACGGTGAAAAGGGTAAATAAAAAAAATAAAAAAGTGCTTCCAAAATATCAACTTTTACATATTTAAAAATACCAATTCCCTTTGAGTAAAGGCCAAAGTGGTTCTGTTAAAATTTTGAACAAATTTCATATATAAAATATGAATTATTTAAATTGTAAATGGTTAAAAGGGTAAAAAAAATGAAAAAAGGTGTACCAAAAGATGAAAATTTTCAAATTTCAAAACACCAATTCCCTCTAAGTATTGCCCCAACGTGTTTCTTTTGAAATTTTTAAAAATTTTCTTATGTAAAATATGATTGAAATATTCAAAGTGACAAAATAAGTCCAAAATCAGAAAATTCTGGAAAGAAATAATTTAAGAGCTAAATGAACCCATGGTTTTTATGTTACACACTCCTCCCTCAAGTGTACCACCTAAAACCTGTTTTGCACCCCTAGTTCTTACTAAGTTGCACTCCTTTTACAACTTAAACCCATCTCAACCAGATTATGCCATGTGGCAATCCCCACCTTCCAAATCAGGCCAACCATATGCTGACACGTGTCATTATCCATGCAAACACATTTGCACCAATTAGAGAGTGACACCTCATCATCTTCAACTCTCTTCTAACAGAAACCCTAGCCTCCATTAGGGTCATCGCCGACAGCAGACCTCTATCGTTCCATCTTCACGTGAGAACCACTGGCTACAATGGAACCACTATCACCACTACGAGACCTTCATTTTCCTCGCATTAGAAGCCACAACACCTTCGCATCACGTCGCGCCTTCAGCCACTGCGACCTTCAAAAGTGGCACTTGTTCGAACTTCGAACACAGAGCTTCATTCACGCATCACTTTATGCATTTCTTCCACGAACCACATAACTGGAAAATGCACCAGAGCGGAAGCATGACACAAACAGGAGAACCTCCGCCGTAGAAGCCACCATGCTCACCACTGCTCCACCATCTTTCATTGCACCAGAAGAACAGCCAACGCGAAACCATGAGTGGACTCAGCTACAACACTGTGCCACCATGCTTTAGCCAAATGATAAGGAACACGAGTCTCTCGTTCCCATAGCAGAATGCCATTGAAGCCACCATTGATGGAGAATGATGTAACATCCTGACCGGATATTACAGATTTAAATAATAAAATACCAGATTTGCACTACGCTTGAATGCATTTACGACGTAACCAACACCGGTAGTAGCAGACCGTGACCAACAGTAGTCAACATGGAAGAAACACTTGGTAAACCATAATTCTGGAGAGAAAAAGCATACTACCACGTGTTAGCTTCTCATAGGGTAGTTAACTGGTCAAACAGGTCAAAAGGTCAATCGAGCAATCAACTCTGGTCAAATTCTAGTCAATATTGGAAAAATGGTTAAACAAGAGGGGCAAAATTGATAATTGGACAAAAATTAAGTTGCTAATTAATTAAATAAAGATAAAAGATTTAAGCAATCGAACAGATAATGTAACATCCCTAAGGAATATTACTAACTTTTTTTTATAATAAAAGTAGAAAATAAAAATAAATACCTCATTTAATATGATACCATTTCCCAAAAACACGGGAAATTTAAAAGAAAACTGTAACCGTAATGTAATTCAATTGTTCACAATCATTCTACACAAAATTTACAAAGTTCAACATAATTAAAGTTACATCAAAATCTTAAAATAACAATGCTTTCAAAGCCCAAGTAGTCCCTGCTCTCCGTCTCTAGGCATCTCTTGGCTCACCTGTCAAATCATCTGCTCCCGGATAACAAGTTATCCGATCATCGCCACACACACACAAATATGGTGAGCTATGCACAATACATAAACAGATACATGAAATAAATATGCCACCCATCCCAAAATAACATGACTAAATATTTCATTGTTTTCAAATTACCCAACCATGATCTCATAGTCCTTCATGAGTCATATACATGAACTAGGTCTTGGGACTTTACCGTGCTCCCACGAAACTAACTCATTCGTGGTCCAACCCTATGAGCCTATCCTGCTCATAGTCTTGCCTACAAACTCCTCGTCTGTAGTAAATCATCCAAGCCTTCTTAGCTTGGACCCTGGCATGCACGCAATCACCATACTATAGACTCCTCGCCCAATAGTAGCCGACGGGAACATAATCGTTCCTTGCCCATCGTTCGTTCGACGCATGTAATCACCATACTAAGGACTCCTCGCCCATTAGCAGCCGACGGGAACTCAACCAGTTCCATGCCCATCATGCGTCCAACCATCAAGCACACCCCAGACCCCTATTGGACTTAGTCCTTCAAGCCCAAACACCACAACCACATGCATATACTTCCTATACTTAGGAAAGACTAGCCAAACCAACACATAAATCACATACAAACATGGCAATTCGCATAAACTCGCTTAAGCCAAGGACCCTCGCCCAAGCTAAACCCTCAGTCTCGCTTAGGCTAGTCCCCCTCGCCTGAGCGAGCTTAAAATAGTGGTTTCTCCACGTTTTCTCGCTTAGGCGAGATCCTCTCGCCTGGGCGAGTCACACCTTCACTCAAAACAACACACACCTCGCCTGGACGAGGATTCGACGAGAAATGCATCAATTCAACTTTGTGAACTTGCTTAGGCGAGCCACCCTTGCCTAGGCGAGAGTGTTCATAGCTCAGAACTCAAAACTTCTCGCCTGGACGAGAAGTCGCGCTCAAAATGGTACAAGTTTCCATCGCGACCTCGCTTAGGCGAGAGTCTCTATCGCTCAACTCCAACACAGGTCGCTTGAGAGAGCAGCGCGACCCAAGGACAGAAACGAGGTTTTGCAACTCTCGCTTAGGCGAGATGGCTCGCTTGGGCGAAACTTGCAGAATTGGTCTCTGTTCAAGCACACAATTCACCACAACCAAGACCAAACCACATTCCAATTCATGCCAAACAATGGAGAATCATGCACCACAACCAAGGACCCTTGATTCACAATTGCTTTTGCCTTAACCCCTTGCACACCCTAATTTCGTTCTCCTCTCCAGACCAGTTCACAACACTGCCAAAACCCTTCCCTCTACCTAAAATTTGCTTTTATAAGTGTCTTTTTTATGATGGGTTTTAAAACTAAAACGAAATTGGGCTTAATTATGGTTTTAATTCCTATTCAATGTTAATTACATAGGGGTTTTTCAGCCTCTCTTGGTTGCCCCTGTTGGGTTTTCCTTTGCCCTTTCAACTCCACTCCAAGCTAGAATTAGCAAAAATAAAGCCTACTTTATGTCCACCAAGGTTTAAACCCATAACCTCCCGCATATAAGGCCAAAGCACAACCACTATGCCAATTCACATTTAGTGATACACTCCAATCAATGTAAGTTTACATTACCAATTCCATACTCATACATAATATTAAAATTAAAAATAAAACAACAACACATAATTGGCATACATAGGACTCGAACCCAAGTTGTAACATCCATAGGGAATATTACTTAAAAATAAATAATAAAAGAAATAATTACATTAATAGTCATCTCAATGAAAATCCCGACGCGGGAAAAATTTAATTTCATGAACGCACGCGCCAAAACTTATAACATAATCAGTCAAGTATTACAAGTTCACATTATTCGTGTTTATAATAAAACATAAAGTAATACATATAAGAGAAATCCTAGCTCTAATCCCATGCTAGCCCTCACTCCGCCATCTGAACATCCTCAGCACCACCTGTATCAACATCTACTCCCGTGTAACGAATTACACGATCATCGCCACACACAAACAGAAAGGGTGAGCTGAGAAAATAAAATAACA
>Ga0214545_1012754_pt1 | contig 10792 bp, 8 predicted proteins | sample CNSS4metaG_FD_160064 | JGI IMG/M metagenome (GOLD analysis project Ga0214545, IMG submission 160064) | Root nodule microbial communities from cowpea collected in UCLA plant growth center, Los Angeles, California, USA - CNSS4 | ecosystem: Host-associated > Plants > Roots > Nodule | place: USA...
CAAAACCGCTTTCATGGGAGTAAAGGCGAATTTTTGCTACCGAGTGATGCCCTTTGGTCTTAAAAATGCAGGGGCCACTTATCAAAGAATGATGGATAGGATACTACAACCTCTATTAGGGCGGAACATAGAATCCTATGTAGACGATATGGTGGTTACTTCCGCAGGAAACGAGGTCCACGCCCTCGACATTCAAGAACTCTTTGACACCATTAACAAATATCAGTTGAAGCTAAACCCTGAAAGTGCATATTTGGGGTTAGGGCAGGAAAGTTCTTGGGATTTATGTTGACAGAACGAGGTATCGAAGCTAACCCAGATAAATGCCAAGCGATCATCGACATGAGGAGTCCGAGCTGCATGAAAGAGGTTCAACAATTAACAGGGAGGATGGCAGCCCTGTCTAGGTTCCTTGCCCGGAGTGGAGACAAAGGCCATCCCTATTTCCAATGTCTGAAGAAGAACGAAAGGTTCCAGTGGACATCAGAATGCGAAGATTCTCTCACCCGGCTCAAAAATATCTGAGCCAACCACCAGTACTTAGTCGGCCAGAGAAAGGGAGACCTCTGCAGCTATACATCACAGTGACCGAGCATGCCATTAGTTCGGTGTTAGTACAAGACCGTGAAGACAAACAATACCCGGTCTATTTTGTAAGTCGATTGCTACATGGAGCGGAAAAACGATACCCAACTCTGGAGAAAGCGGCCCTGGCTGTGATCACCTCCGCCAGGAAACTTAGGCACTACTTCCAAAGCTTCAACATTCAGGTGAAGACTGACCTCCCTGTAAAGCAAATCCTTAAACGACCTGACATGACAGGACGTTTAGTGAAATGGGCCATAGAATTGGCAGAATACGACATAACATACGAGCCGAGAGGACCAATTAAAGCTCAAGCATTGGTTGATTTCCTTGCTGAACTCACTTTGCCAACATCGTTAGACTCGGACAAAGTTCCCACCGGTTCAGCTCCTCCCGAGTGGATCCTATCCGTCGACAGCGCATCGAACCAGAAGGGAAGCGGAGCTGGAGTCGTCCTCGAGGGTCCAGGTGGGGTACTGATTGAGCAATCCCTCAGGTTTTCGTTCAAAGCCAGTAATAACCAGGCCGAATACGAAGCACTAATCGCAGGAATGCTGTTAGCTAGGGAGATCAGAGTGAAGAGGTTGTCAGCCCGGAGCGACTCACTACTAGTCACAGGTCAATACAGCGGAGAATTCTCGGCAAATGATCCGCAATTAGCCAAATACTTGGAGTACGTAAAGTTGTTGGCGAAAACTTTCGAAACCTTTCGTTTGGATCACGTTCCTCGACAAGATAATAGCAGAGCAGACCTCTTATCCAAGCTCGCCAGTTTTACTAAGCCCGGCCAGCACAAATCAGTGATCCGAGAAACATTAACCTCGCCCAGAGTAGATTCATCAAGCGAACTCAAAATAATGAGCTTAAGCGGGGTCTCCAACTCCGGGTCGTGGATAAATCCTATCAGGTCCTACCTAGCCGACGGCGTCCTACCTGCCAACTCAGATGAAGCTCAACGCGTGAAGAGAAACTCATCTCGCTACACCCTGGTAGACGGACACCTTTTTCGTTTCGGGTTCTCAAGACCTATACTGATGTGTGTAGAGAACACGGAAGCTCGGAGAATTATGTCCGAGTTACACGAGGGGATCTGCGGTAGTCACATCGGAGGAAGAGCCCTGATATTGAGAATTCTTCGAGCTGGCTACTTTTGACCGACTATGAGAAAAGATTGTATAGAATACGTCAAACACTGTGATCCCTGCCAAAGACAGGGTGACATTCACCGAGCTCCCCCTGAGATACTGCACTCCATACACCCACCATGGCCTTTCCACACTTGGGGGATAGATATCTTGGGACCTTTTCCCCTAGCGAAACGCCAGCTAAAATACCTCATCGTAGCCGTAGAATACCTGACGAAATGGATAGAAGCAGAACCAGTGGCCACCATAGCAGCATCTAAGGTAGAAAAATTTATATGGAAAAATCTTGTATGCCGATTCGGAGTTCCACGTCGCCTCATATCCGACAATGGGACTCAATTCACCAGCTCTCAGGTACGGCGTACATGCTAACAGCTAGGGATACTCCAATGTTTTTCCTCCATAGAGCACCCTCAGACTAACGGGCAGGCGGAGGCAGCTAACAAAGTTATACTCAAAGCTCTTAAAAGGAGGGTCTTGGCAAGTAAATCACCTTGGCCCGAGGAGATTCCCAGAATCCTATGGGCCTACCATACAACACAACAATCAACTACCCACGAAACCCCATTCAGCTTGGTATACGAAACAGACGCACTATTACCAGTCGAGATCGGAAACCCAGTAGAAAATAGAAAAGAGTTGGCATCAGACTTAAATGAACAGGGAGTCCGAGCCAATTTGGACACCTTAGAAGAAGTCCGAGAGCTAGCCAGAATCACAGGAGAAGCCGTAAAACAACGCGTAGAACGAAGGTATCGAACCAAAGTAATCCCTCGAGATTTCAAAGTCAACGATCTAGTCCTAAGAAGGGCACACATAACCGAGGTCGAACACAAATTATCACCCAAGTGGATCGGACCTTTTCGAATCAAAGAAGTCCTACCTGGAGGAGCATACAGGGTAGGAACGTTGGATGGAGCCACCATTCCCAGGACATGGAATGCGGCAAACCTGCGCTTCTATTTTAGTTAGCATTTTTCTTATTCTTTCAAGTTTCGTTTTGTAAATTGTCAGAATGCTTTTAATTAATTAAAACCCCACACTCTTTTTCCCTACCACATCGGAGGGTTTTTTAACGAGGTGGGGGGTTAAAACTTATTACCTAAACTTTGTTAATACTCTCCTTTTGCTTACCTCGGTCCGACCTAGCTACGAGCTAGACATACAAAACCTCAGCACGCTGAGGGTTATCTCGGACCGACCTAGCTACGAGCTAGACATACAAAACCTCGGCACGCTGAGGGTTATCTCGAATCGACCTAGCTACGAGCTAGACATACAAAACCTCAGCACGCTGAGGGTTACCTCGGGCCGACCTAGCTACGAGCTAGACATACAAAACCTCAGCACGCTGAGGGTTATCTCGGGCCGACCTAGCTACGAGCTAGACATACAAAACCTCAGCACGCTGAGGGTTATCTCAGACCGACCTAGCTACGAGCTAGACATACAAAACCTCAGCACGCCGAGGGTTACCCCGGTCCGACCTAGCTACGAGCTAGACATACAAAACCTCAGCACGCTGAGGGTTACCCCGGTCCGACTTAGCTACGAGCTAGACATACAAAGCCTCAGCACGCTGAGGGTTATCTCGGACCGACCTGGCTACAAACTAGACGTACAAAAGACTTCCGCACACTGAGGGTTATCCCGTCTTAGCTCAGCCCGCATTACTGCGTATCGAGGAGTTGCGCAAATACAACCTTATTGTAAAATCCAAAAACCTCTTTTGAGAACCTTAAGTTTAAGGACAACATATCACGAAAAGTCAGTTCTTATGTAAAGATCACACTAAAAGTTTTTTCTTTTAGAAACGCGAGAAAAGCACAAAACCAAAGGCGCACATCGTTCATGTATGAAGCCAAAAAAGCTTACAACAAAATTCAAATTCAAATCTCCCAAAAGAAAACTAACTAAGCTCGACCAATTGACCATCTACTATCTCTTTAGTAATGTCAGCTGCAGATATATCTACATCAGGGTGAAGTATCTTCACTTGGTCTAAAGCGAGTTGGAACCCTTCCTTCAAGGTCGAGCATAACTGGTCAGTAAGTTCCTCTTTCTCGCCTTCCAACACTTGACATTGAGCTGATAAACCCTCAGCCTTGGGTTTCAACTCGTCCATCTCAGCTCTCAAAATGCTTAGCTCAGCCTCTGTATCCTCGAGAGTTTTTTTCGTCTTCGCGAAGTCTTCCATATCGAGTCGGAGTTGTTCGATCTCTTTATTGGCGGCAGCTAAATCAGAAGCGGCTTTCAACTCTTTCCGCTCAGACGCTTCAAGACGATCCATGAGGAACAACGAGGAAGCTTCAACTTGGTGGATATTGTGAAGAAGCCCTTCTTGAACCGAGGAGAGCTAACGACCTGAAAGCAATTTATCATCAACAGGAAAGTAGTTGTTAGCCCGACCATGCGCCAAGTGAGCGAACTTGTCATCCCAAAAACTCCTCTTAAAGCCCAAAGCACTGAGCGGAATGTTATCCGTGGAATCTGAAGCCTCTGAGATCAGAGGTTCGACTCTCTTTCTTTTCAGCTTAGGATCACTCTGAGTGGTTTCCTGTTCGCTCTCCAAAACTATGGCTTTTGAAGAAGAGTCCTTTGTCCTCGAGCTCGCCCCGACCTTATTCGACTCTTTCTGCTTAATCCGGCGAAGCAGTTCTCTCTGTGACAGAGCCATCTGGCGTTCTGATAAAGTCAGACAAGTTAAACATCAGTGGTGAGTTCAAAAGATAAATCTGAAATTTAGAGTGCGTGGTTGGGCATATACCGATGAACAACTTTAAGTCTACTTTGCGATATTCAAGGTCTAGTATTTTTCGAATATCAAAGACGACCTCTAAACCCTCCAATTTAGCACAGCTCTCCCTCTCAGTCAATGTTAGCTCCTCCATCTGACGAGCACCTTGCGGAGTAGGAAGCCTAGTCCAGTACAAGGGAAATCCCTCCAGCAAGGCAGTATTATGCTCAGGAGCAAGAATTTTCAGGAAAGCACCCTTGCCACCTTTGTACGAGGATTGGAACAGAGTGAGGAGACCACGACCACTGACGCTATTCAGGGAAACCCAAAACTGTTTAGGTGAGCTCTGTTTTAACTCAAAGAAATAAAGGAACATAGGGGCAGTGGGGTTGATGTCTAGACCAGCACACAGAATTTGGAAAGCTCGGACAAAACCCCAGCTGTTCGGGTGAAGTTGTGCAGGAGCGACATTTAGCATGGTCAGCAAATCTTTTTCAAACTCACTAAAAGGTAATCGAAACCCCAGCCTCTCGAAAAGAGTAGCATAAATGAAGGTAAATCTTTGGACAGGCGGGAGAGTGCCATCCCTACATACAGGTTCGTCTAACTCACAAACCCCTACAACCACATCTTTCTCGTCATCTTTACACAATGCATGATTCTCCCTAAAGGCCTTGATCCTCTTTGCCTTACATAAACTAGTACATTCCCTTTTCAAACTCAAAGAAGCCCAAGGATATTGCGAATCGTAGGATGTCATCTCAAAACCTAAAACCCCTAAAACTTTCGCCCAGAAATTAAAACGCGAGGAGAAAAAGCAGATGGCCTAATCTGAAAAAGGAAACAGGCCAAGATTGAAACAAGTAGAGTAGCGAAATGGAAAAAAACAAACTCAACTCTGTTTTGTGCGAGACTTTGGGTAAGGACTGCGAGAACAGAAACCCTAGCCAAATCCCTAAAACTTGAGGTGTAACACAGTTCAAAGATTCCTTCACTCGTTGAGCACAACTTCAGAACCGTCAAGTACCAAACTATGGTGATGAACAAAAGAAAAAGGAGCATAGAAAGGAAGGAATACCTGGAAGAAAGGAATGCGCGAAACTGGTTTGACGAACGGAAGAACAAGAACAAGAGTCCGCTTGAAGAGTTTCCTTCTGGCACGTGAGGTGGTTATGTTAGAAGATAAAAGGCCTGGGAACGGTTACTTTTCAGGTTTAAAAAAGGACCGCACGATTCAAAAGGTCCACCCAGTCGATGGCTAACACGTGTAATGGTTAGGTAAAGGATAATAAATGTTGTCAGAAACGTCCAATCAAAGTCTAGGATGCGACCCTTAGCCTGGCACACCCGACGAAGGGTCGGAGGGTTGTGTACTGGGAGGAGACCAGCTCGGATTCCGATCTGGCTGATTGTTTCAATTGTGATATAGCCAGCTCAGATTCCGACTTGGCTGATGTGTTAAACACATGTATAGTTAGCTCGGACCTGTCTGTTAGGTCAACTGAGGATACGTCTAGATAGGACCCCAACGTCCAGCGCCACAACCGAACTCGGAGAGCAAAGTTAAACGTTGCTCTTTCAGCGGTAGACCAGGTCAGCACCTTTGGAGACCTAACAAAGGCCCACTATGAGATGACCCTGAGATATAGGATGCAGTCTCCCCACATTGAGGAGAAAATCCAGAGATTATCGAAGGACTGGGCGGTTACTTGGCTGATTCCCTGGATAAACGTTTAGAAAATAGGAGCAGTTCTGGAGGAATCGGGGTTGGTTACTGGAGGTTACAAGAAGCCGCATAAAAGGACCAAAAGGAAGCCTAAGGAGGGGGACGGAGAAATTGAGAGCTAGAAGAAGTAAAAATCGGTCTGGTAGTGAATTCCAACTGAGTTTGCTAACCGGAACAGCTTTATCTCAAATTCCTTCGTTCCTTACCGTCTCTCTTTTCATCAAACCACTTCTATTTTTATTCAAGACTGTTTTAAACAATAAGATAGAATAGAATAAAATAGTACACGGTATACAAATTATATTTACGTATTTCTATGTAAAACATAGGTACACAATTAGTTACGTAAGTTAATCAATTTCATTGTTAACGATAAATGAGTAATAATTTAAATAAATTATCTAATTTATAAAGTTAAGCAGCAATAAGAGATTTTTATTTTAACTATTTATTAATAAATTAATTAATAATAAAAATAAATCGACAATTGTTAGCGAAAAAAGTTTAACTTACAACTTATTTCATCTTTCACTTCCTTCTAACTATTAGTTCATTTTATCATTTCTCAAAATAAATCACCTAGTCCATTTAAATGATCAAAGCAGGCAAAATTTTATTTTTAGCCATTTAAAGTAAAGTATTTAGATTGAAAATTTTTCATTTAAACATTATTTAAGTTTGGATTTAATATTTTTATTGATTGCTTGATGGTTAATAAGAGGGGAAAATTTTAATATAATTTTTTAAATAATTTGGAAGAATGATGAGAGTATAAAATGAAATGCTGTAGATCGAGGGCTAGTCGCCATTGTTAGATAAGAAATGTCACGTTTCCAAAATAGAAGCATCTTTCATAGGAAATAAGTCACGTTAAATATATACATATATTTTTTAATCATGTGTTAGTTTATTAAATGCTAAAAGAAAGGTATAATATATAACTTGCGGCCAAGTACCATTAATGTTATCCAGTATTGCCACTCATCTCAAGTTTTTTTTCTCTTTTTTTAACATTCCAATCATTTTCATTATAAATTAATTGTTAAATTTAAATTAAATTCAAGTTGCAGATCTTTATCTGGTTATGTATTTAATCCTCTCCCATTTGCACGTGTGACACTGACGTCTAAAAACCATGCCAAAGTTTTTACTAATTCGTTTACTTAATATAACTTTTATTATTTTTTAATAATATTTTCTTTTTATATCCATAATTGTTTTCTTAAAAATTGCTTTACGTTTATTAACAATGGGCTTTAGGACTGGACTCACGCACAGACCCAATTTATAATAAAAAGATTATTATGATTATTTATATGAAATATAATTTAGTTACTTTTATCCCAAGTCTTTTTTCTTTAATAGTATACCCTGAATTCACTTTGTATAAACAAATACAATTTTTATATCTGTTTTTTTGTCATTTTTAATTTAATTAAATTAAAAGAATTTCACTATTTGATAAAAAAAAACATAGCTATACAACTTTTTTATTAAAAGATAACAGTATAATCCCTCCACAAAAATAATTACATTAAAAAAATAACCATATAAACTTTTAACTCATATTTTTATAAATTATTTATTATATATATATATATATATATATTAAAAAATGTTATTTTAATATAATAAATATGTGTAGATACAAATGTTGAAGTAATATGTTTTCACTAGTTTCACATAATTTATTTCGGCTAAAATGTCTCTTGTTGAACTTTTACAGTAAATCAAAGATATTTAGTTAATCTTTACTGGAATTTACTGATCTTAGAGTAATTATTTAAATTATTTTATTAATTTGATTAATTATGAGCTAAAATCATCATCATCATACTACTTACCTTGTAATAATTTCCTCTTTTTTGTTCCAATATTACAAGAGCACGTTTTAAGTACTTTCTATATTTGTTTTCTCCCGTTCAAAATAAATTATATTTTTATTGACTTTTTTTATCACTGTTAATTAAAATATTTTTCTAACTTAGATTATTAGCCGAAAACAATCATAATAAAGATTTAAACAAAGTTTTTCTTAATCAAAATTTATGATCAAACTTGAGGCAAAACATGAGTTTGGTGATGTTGGTAGAAGAAATAATCCTTAAAAAAAACAAATCAATATAATATTTTTCTATAACTTTGTCCTATTATATATATATATAGATAGCCATGTACGAGAAGTGGGAGGGGGCTTTTAGTTCCTTGCAATGGAAACAAACATATGTTTTCTCTTCTTTCTTCAAGCAATTCCATGCTTCCATCTTTTCTTCTTTCTTTGCCTTATATTTTTCTAAACCCAAACTCTCTTCTTTTTCCTTCTCAACTCAATTCTCACTAACTTTTGAGCTTTCAATCAAAACAATATTTCTCTTGTTTAGGCTTTCATTTTTGTGCTTTCTTCTTTTCTGCTTATTCTTAACTTCTTGTTTGCATAAATTTATGGCGTAGATCTCTTATGTTTAAAGACTAATGAATGTTCAATTTCATGATTACTTTAAATTAAAAACAAGCTTGTGCATGCGAATTGATAAACTTGGTAAGTTGGTATCTTTAAATCTCTACTTATTTTCAAATTTCCAGAGTCCAATTTGCGAAAACTTCGATCGTTTTTTTTTCTACGCTTACCCCCGAAAAACGATGGAAGAGTTCGGTTTGGCTTATTGGTTGAGCAAGATGGAAAAGAAAAAAATTGAGTTAATAAAATATAAAACAAAGAACAGAATTCAAGATAACGATGGAAAATTTGATTAACGGCATTTTCAAATCAATTTATTCATGTATATTTCAGTACTTTGATATTAATGTGGTGGATGAGCGTCATTTTATTTTATGGTGGTTGTAACATCAACTTAATGTTGTCATAAATTGGGTGGTGAATTGACTTAAAACATAATGAAAATAAAAGAAAAATCATAAATGAATAAGACAAAATAGTATAAGATAAGATGTATTCCGTGGCACTTTTTCTATTTAGTGCCGAATAATATAGTGGTTGAGAGAGTAATGACTTGTTGCTTTATTTATTCATTCAATTGTGTTTTTAGTTCTTAGAAAAGTTTCTAGTTAATTTTTTAAATTAATAAGAGATTATTTTAATCTTTTAAATTTAGTAAAATAGAGTTTTAGTATAGTCATTTTTGTTAGGTTTTAAAGGATTAAAAAAATAAAAAATGGAAAACTTAAAATAAATTTTTATCCTGAATTTTAAAAACAAAAACATAGTGAAGCAACTTTTTAATTAGTGTTCTTTATTTAAAAGACAATTATAAAAAGTCAAATAGATAATTAATTAATTTTCATGATTGGACTTGGAAGAGTACAATAGCTAATAAGATGGGTTTGAAAACTTAACCTTTCCAATGCAACAACTATTTTAACGAAGTTAGTTACCAAATTAAATTATCTTGATTCCACCATGGTTAGTTAGTATATGGTTAGAGAGGTAGAACAACAGTATTCACTAGTAGCTAGATTAATTACTCTAATCAAGGATGAAACTTATATGTAAATAAAGCATGCATAATTAACAACCTAAAAAGTGTAATGTCCCATTTAATTTAAAGCGCAAAATTAAAGGAAACATCACTCAAAGATAACAATGTAGCGTAGTCTTGAGGTCTTTAACACAACTCCTACAAACCGGGCACACCACGATGCCAAGGGAACACCAAATAAAAGTCTGACAAAAGAGAAAAAGGGTAGCAAGGCGTAACAATACATGGGTCGTAGCTCTAACGAAAAACATGAAGGAAAGAAATATAAAATCCAGCCCCGATGGCTAAGCAGCGAAATCGTCATTTCCTTGTTGACCGCGGGAACCTCGCCCATCTGCTCCCATCAATTAAATTGATGATCATCGCAAGAGAACAGCCACATACAATACAACCATACAACAAAACACAAGTAAGCTAGAGCTAATAACATATTCATCATACAGTCAATTATATTTTCACCATCCCATACCCATACAACAACCAAGCATGTCATGACTCTTCATTCAATACACTACGACTCGACTCGACTCATCTGGATACGTATAACCTGGTCGGATTCAGCGGATGCTTGCACTTGTGGTGGATACCTCTACTCACCTCCGAGCTGCTCACCCCCGAGTTATGTGTTACAAGTGTTACGATTGATCAATTTTCCCTCACCACAAGGTTAGCCCTTAGTGAATTTCAGGCCTCCTGCTACTTTCACCACAGGAGTCAGTTCGCTAGTGTCAGGATGCAACCTTAACTTGAATCATGCACCACCATGGGCACCCACTACCAGGGCCATGGGATTACGTCCCGACCACTGAAGCGCAACCCCGAAGGTCTCACCTAGAGACCCCAAGGAATTTACACGCTGACATAGACCAACATTCATAAATCAGAAATAAAAGAACATTAAATCATATTTACAATTCCATACCAACCCCTGAGATTAATTCCTCATACGTATCACATTTCGAATCCATACCTTTGATCATCACCACCCCATGAGTCTAGGGCCTCATCTCATATCAATACCATGTTCCTTTAGTTCCAAACCACACATTCATTTCACATGCCAAGTTCCCCCAACACCCATCATTCATCATTTATGAATCAT
>Ga0214545_1012756_pt1 | contig 10791 bp, 8 predicted proteins | sample CNSS4metaG_FD_160064 | JGI IMG/M metagenome (GOLD analysis project Ga0214545, IMG submission 160064) | Root nodule microbial communities from cowpea collected in UCLA plant growth center, Los Angeles, California, USA - CNSS4 | ecosystem: Host-associated > Plants > Roots > Nodule | place: USA...
ATATATACACATGATATATATATTTGTATATCTATATCTATTTTATATATATATATATATATATATTTATAGGAAATATGTGAACTATTTGGAAATAATGATAATTTGTGCTGGAAATACTAATTTAGTTTTTTTGTATACTGTTAAATTGTAATACCAACTTTATGTGCTAACGAGTGGGTTCATAAGTGTTAATTTGTATCGGTTGGTTTTCACTTATGTTAATCTTGGTAGGAGGCTTTAAATATTGTGAAGTTCCTTCAAACCTAGTATTTGGGACTTCATTCTTCTCCTTGTAGAAATATAGTGAACTCATTTCAATCCATGGCTATGTTTCTCTTAATCCTATCTATTACTGCAAAGCAATGACTTAAGTTACTTTTAATGCAAGTGAAATGTTTTGAATATTAGTTGAGTCGTAATTCAGTTTCTTTATAACTAGCACTTTAAAGACTCAGCTTCATGTCATCAATATTATTTATAATATAGGAATTATTTGAACTTATTGGAAGTAGTCATAATTTGTGCAGGAAATATTATTTTTTTCTTACATAATGTTAATTTGTTTTGTCTACTTTATATGCTAACTTGTGGGTTCATAAGTGTTAAGCTATATCAATTGGTTTTCACTTATATTCATCTTGATAGGAGCCCTTAAATATGTGAAATTCCTTCAGACCTAGTATTGGGGACTTCATGCTTCTCCTTGTAGGAATATAGTGAACTCATTTCAACTCATGTCCATGTTTCTCTTCATACCATTTGTAACTGCAAAAGAATGACTTAAGTATTGCTAACTCAAGTTAAATGTTTTGGACAAAAGCTTTGCCATGCTTTAGTTTCTTTATAAGTAGCACTTTGAAGACTCATGTCATGAATGTTATTTATAATTTATGAACTATGTGAACTTATTGGAATTAGTCATAATTTGTGCGGGAAATACTAATTTTGTCTTATATAATGTTAATTTGTAGTGTCTACTTTATATGCTAACTCATGGGTTTGTAAGTGTTAAGTTGTACCAATTGGTTTTCACTGATGTTCATCTTGGTAGGAACCCTTAAATATTGTGAAGTTCCTTTGGACCTAGTATTGGGGACTTCATACTTCTCCTTGTAGTAATTTAGTGAACTCATTTCAACCCATGGCTATGTTTCTTTTCATCCCATCTGTTACTGCAAAGCGATGACTTAAGTACTACTAACCCAAGTAAAATGTTTTGAACAAAAGCTTTACCCAGCTTCAGTTTCTTTATAAGTAGCACTTTGAAGACTCCACTTCATGTCATGAACATTATTTATAATTTAGGAATTATGTGAACTTATCAAAACTAGTCATAATTTATGCAAGAAATACTAATTTTGTCTTTTGTCTTATATACTGTTAATTTGCAATGTCTACTTTATTCGCTAACCTGTGGCTTCATAAGTACTAATCTATATCAATATGTTTTCATTGATATACATATTGGTATGAGGCCTTAAATATTGTGAAGTTCTTTCAAACCTAGCAATATTGGGGACTTCTTGCTCATCCTTAAAGGAATATAGTAAATTCATTTCAACTCATGTCTATGTTTTAACTAAAATAATAAAGGATAAAATTTCACCTTTTTTAAAAATCATTGGAAACTTTTGGCACTTAATTTGAAATTATTTCAAGTATCAATAATTAAAAAAAAATTGTTTTACCAAGATGGACCTAGGTTTTATTTTGTAATCTTATGTTGGATTGTTGAAGATATTAACATTGCTACGTAATATTAGCAAACCTATACATAAATATATACTAACCTGGTTGAAATTGTTGATTTGGATAATGTTAACATAAATATAAGAACTTTGTAATCAAAATTGGTATACAAATTAAGTACATGAATGATGGGAGCTGCTCACACAGCTACTGAGAAGGATGGGAGCTGCTCACAGAGCTGAGAAAGGTGGGAAGGGTGGGAGCTGCTCACAGAGCTGAGAAAGGTGGGAAGGGTGGGAGCTGCTCACACAGCTGCTGAGAAGGGTGGGAGCTAGAAGGGTGGGAGCTGCTCACACAGCTACTGAGAAGGGTGGGAGCTGCTCACACAGCTACTGAGAAGGGTGGGAGCTGCTCACACAGCTACTAAGAAGGGTGGGAGCTGCTCACACAGCTACTGAGAAGGGTGGGAGCTGCTCACACAACTACTGAGAAGGGTGGGAGCTGCTCACACAGCTACTGAGAAAGGTGGGAGCTGCTCACACAGCTGAGAAAGGTGAGAGCTGCTCACATAGCTGAGAAAGGTGGGAGCTGCTCACATAGCTGAGAAAGGTGGGAGCTGCTCACATAGCTGAGCTGAGAAAGGTGGGAGCTGCTCACATAGCTGAGCTGAGAAAGGTGGGAGCTGCTCACATAGCTGAGCTGAGAAAGGTGGGAGCTGCTCACCTAGCTGAGCTGAGAAAGGTGGGAGCTGCTCACCTAGCTGAGCTGAGAAAGGTGGGAGCTGCTCACATAGCTGAGTTGAGAAAGGTGGGAGTTGCTCACATAGCTGAGCTGAGAAAAGGTGGGAGCTGCTCACATAACTGAGAAAGGCGGTAGCTGCAGAAGTGGTAACCTTAACATTAGCATAGAATTCTTTCACCAAGGTTACGCTAAACGTGTTAGGGTAGCTACCGTACAAAGAGGCAATTCAATGTTAGCATTGGAATGAGAGATTCAATCAAAAAGAATTAATTGCATATAAAGACTAAGCTAGAAATACAAGCACTAAGGTCCGACAACCCAAAAAGCAACCCAGATGACCTTGAGAAAAAGAAGCAAAAATAGGAGTCACCGCCTGGCCCCTTCAAAAGTGTCACGAAACAAAATAGAAACAAAATAGAGTAGCCATGGATGTTGGTAATTAAGCACAGAAAAACAGGGAAACAACCATAATGGCAGCCTAAGCACAACAAACATGAACTTGTAAACAGAACACCAACAACAATAACGAGAATCAAAGCAAAGGAAACTTAATCTAATAAATCAATAATGGAGTAACCGAACAACATCAAAGACGCGAGAATGAAAATATCACAAGAAAGCAGTTTTACTGAGTGGAATGCAAGAGTGGGTGCTGCAAGAAGTGATATCGGAGGGTTCGTGATAGGTACTGGTTCGTGGTGTGTGCAGAGCAACATCTGGCGAGAGTGTGGCAGCAGTGTGAGTGTGTGTGAGGAGAGCACGAACCGATAATTAAATTTAAAATAACCAATAATGTAGAAAATATGGTCAAATCTAACTATTTAATGAAAAAATCACAAATTTCACCTACATCCTTCTCAACTAAGGATATTACACTACTCACAAATGGTTTCCCTCTACTTACTTCCTTATGCTTTCAATTTATTGACTTCCTTCTTAAGCTTTTCTAGTTATTGATGACTGTCGTTTACGTTTGCTAGCTATTTCACCAAACACCAATGCACTATCCTACGCTATGGACCTTGGATCCAAAACCTAAATCAAATTGAAATCAAGATTTCTAAACTCATTCAATTAATGTGGTAGAACAGCGACTCACATAACACCAAACAAATTAGCTACATCCAAAATCAAAATAAGTAATCGCATTTACGTAATCGGACCACAAACGTAGGAGAACCATATGAGAAATCAAATAAAAGTTAACCCTAAACGACGACAAGGTCAAGCTGTACGGATATTTCAGAAGTCGCAACAAATTTAGAATAATAAGTACATATACAAGTGAACTTTTCCTTTTCAAGGAAAACATGATTCTCAAGTACACAAACTAAACAAAAAAAGCATTTAAACATTTTGTTATATAACAAATACTAAAATAAGATCGGTACCTGTCGGTTCTAATCAAGGAAATCACAGTAAAGACAAGAAGGAAGCATATTAAAGCCATTCTTTCAGAGGCTTCCATAAGATCGAATCTTAAAAAAAAAAAACTCACCGAAAGAAATTAGGTTAAAAAAAAAAAAAGATATTGAAATTATAGATGAAGACCGAAGAGATAACTGATAGTCTCAAGCGGCTACGTTACAAAGTGAGAAAGTTTGGGTTCTAACTTTTCGGTAAGTGTGAGAAGTGAAGGCATGTGATGAATTTAAAGAGAGGAAAGATAGTGTGTGTAGAACATTCTTTTGCGTAAAATTAATTTAAAGTGTATATGTAAATAATATTATAGACAACAGATAACTAAATATTAAGTTTTTTTTTTTAATTTTAAACATATTTAGTTAAAATTATTATTAAAACAAATTGTATCATTAAATTTTAAATTTTCATAAATTTTGTATAATTTTAAGAGAAATTTAATAAATTTACTTTTATTTTATTAAGTATTAAAAAATATTATTTAAACTTTTATCATGAATTAAAATAACATATACATTTATTAATTCTGTAGCATCATAATATTCAAAATTTAAATAATAAAACAATGTAAAATCTTAACTATTTTTTTTTGTTTTCGACTTGATTATTGATTTTTATTTTATTATTTAACTTAAAAAATTAAACACTAATATTTTTAGGAAAGTAATTAAAATTTTATAGATTTGTTTTTATTCTTTTTTTCTAAATTGATAATAATATTATGTTTAAGGTAAAAGGCACTATTAAATATTTTATATAATAAATTTTTAATTAAAAATTAATTCAATAATAAATTTAACTTAATAAATGTTTTTTTATTTTTTTTTTATAATCGCTAAACTGATTCTCATTCATAATAAAATAACAAAATAGGCTTAAATATCTTTTGGTCCTAATTTTTGTGAGTTTTGTTTAGTTTAGTCCTTATTTTTTCGAAGTGTTCAAAATGGTACTAATTTTTATAATTTGTGGTCAATTTGGTCTTTTTTGCAGACGTTGTTTAAATCTTTAACGGAAGGTTAACAGTAACTGTCACGTGTCAATCTGTGATTTTTTATTTTTTTATTTTTTTTAAATTTAAAAAAAAATTTAAAAATATTGTCCATGTGTCAACTCAGCATTGTGACATGTGACAGTATCGCGTGGCTTATATTCAATTTGGTCCCAATTTTCGTTAATTTTGTTCAATTTATTCCCAGTTTTTGTTAATTTTGTTCAAATTAGTTCCAATTTTGCTCCTCTCCAAATTGACAAAATTTAATTTCTGTATAAATGTTGTACTGAATCATTTAAAAAATAATGAAGAATTTTTCTTCTAATTTTTAAAACAATGAAGAATTTGTCCTCTAATTTTAAACTAACTTTAACCCTATCTTTTACATGTACCAAAAATCAAACATATATAATAATTTTCCTCCAAAAATATAGTTAGGTTAGGTATAAAAATAATGAAATAAATATTTAAAATAAATGTGAATTTTAATAAAAATAAATTTTTCAATATAACATTTATATAAAAAATAAATTTGGTCATTTTGGATAGAGACAAAATTATGATTGAGTTAAACAAAAATAATGAAAATTGTGACTAAATTGAACAAAATTAATAAAAACTGGGACCAAATTGAATATAAGTCACAAGATTCTGTCATGTGTCATAATGTTGACTTGACACGTAGACAACATTTTTAAAATTAAAAAATAAAATAAAATAAAAAAATCACGGAGTGACACATGACAGTTACTATTCACCTTCCGTTAACGATTTAAACGGTGTCTGAAAAAGGACCAAATTGATCATAAATTACAAAAATTAGGACCATTTTGAACATTTCGAAAAAATAGGACCAAACAACACAAAGCTCACGAAAATTGGGACCAAAAGGTATTTAAGCAAAAAAATATCTTGATTTACGTGTAATTAAAATGTGTATCTAAGTCATGATTTTTGTTTAATGTCTGTTTGTTTTTCTTTTAATTTATTATTTTCTTCATCATACTAGATTCTTTGTGTTTGTTTTTTTGTTTTATTTGTACAAGAATTATAAAAGATCACATTCAAACCAAATCAACACTTTGAGTTCCACATTTTTGTTGAGTTCTCAGTGAAACGATTCTTACATGAAACTTGTAACGGTTTTTTAGCTTCCACTGCAACCATGTTCTCCGTTGATTTTGATGGAAGGTTTTGTTGCTGCTCTCTCAAGTGCTATGCTCTTTCATCACCACCGTGGCTAGATACGTAACTCTGAAAAGGAAATGGTTAAAAGGAAGATTACTGCAAAAATATTGTGTATTCACGCACTCAGTTTTTCTACATCAAAAGGTACAATATATATGCATATAAAGGATGACCTAAAAGGATAAAGATGATGAAAAAACATTACAAAGTTGTCCTATATAAATCTCACTACATGTTAGTATGATTTTCTGTTATGCAACACATGTGTTCTCTATTTTTTCATTTTCATTTTTCATTTCTGTTATGGCCCAATTGTGTGAGATTTTGGACCTTTCCTTCATTAGCCTCCCATAAGCTAGAGGTAGGAAAAGTTCAACCATCTCTAGTTTCGACATATTAGACCTAGAACTAGAGCTTTAGTGAAGATGTCAGTTAGTTGATGGAAGGAGGAAACTGGTAGCAATTTCATTAAGCCCGCTTGAGATTTTTCACGAACTAGATGACAATCAATATCCAAATGCTTGGTGCATTCATGAAGCACCAGATTAGCAACAATGTGAAGGGCTCTTTGATTGTCACAAAATAGCACGACAGGCTTGGAACAAGTGACTTTAAGATCACGAAGTAAATAAGACAACCATTGAAGTTCACAGGTGGTGGATACAAGAGCACGGTACTCGACCTCAAAAGAAGAGAGAGACACGATATTTTGTTTCTTTGCCTTCCATGAGATTGAAGAATTTCAAAGAAAGAAACACTAACCAGTAATCGAGACAAGAATCAATACAAGTTGCCCAATCAACATCACTAAAGCCACATATTTGGAGAGGAGAATCTCTGCAAAAAATAAGTCCATTACCCGGGCAACTTTGGAGATAACATAGAACCAGCGTGGAGGCTTTTTAATGTGGTTTAGTGGGATGAGGAATAAATTGACTAAGTTGTTGTGTGACATAAACAATATGTCGACGAGTACTTGTGAGATATAATAATCGTCCAATCAATCGTGGATAAGATAAAAGGGTTTGTCAACAATGGTCTAGAGTCATGATGGAGACGATGAGAACTATCCATTGACGTGGAAGAAGATTTGCAACCAATCATACCAGTATCAGTGAGTAAATCAATACAATATTTGTGTTAACATAAAGAAACATCCTACCCGACAGGAACATAGTACATTGTCATGAGTTATAACATTGTACCCGACAAAAAAATGATTTATTTTTATAAAATAAGTACAACCAAACGAACACTAGATAATTGTGCCACAACAAGATTAAATGGCTAAAACTATTGTATCATAATTTATCCAATCATAAGTCTTATCCTAGTTCATCCATCCTAGTTCTTGAACATAATACAAGCAACTAAAAGATTTACAAAAATTGTCAATGCATGGATTTTGTGATATATTAAATGAAAGAAAGAATAAAAATTAAGCTACTAAATCCTAGGAACCACACAAACAAATTGCGAAATTCCACTAGAAAAGGAAATTACCAGGACCCTAAACATCAACTTCATACAATAACCAAGCCCAACTTAAGATTAAAACACTTGGTTTAGCTCTGCTAAAAACTAAACTATTCAATTTTATTTCATTTTCTAGACTTGAATTACCATCAATTACCAAATCCACAAACTCCATAGTCATTTTGTTCAAGAATGGACTTTAACATCTAAAGCCCGATACACCCCACAATCTTCCAAGATACACTCACACTCTGCCTCTATAGGATGAATACCACAATCTCATGCTCTTTAACGCAATTCTAATACAAAACTCATAAAGGGATTTGACCCGTGAAGAAAATAAATATAACTAATAAAATATTAATCAGAAAGTAAGATTTATAACACCATAATAAACCCTAATATCGAAACAAGTCTTGGACCACCTGTTTCAAAAGTATAATATACTATGGTGGAAAGCCTCACAAAGAATGCCTTATTCAAATATGAATAACAATATAATTGCAATTAAGTGCAGATTCTGCTTTGAATAGTTTTAGATTTTGACCAAGACACTATCAACAAAAATGATTAGCTTCACTCACAATATTTTAGTGACGAAGACAACATAAATAACTCATTCCTAATTCATATTTGAAATTTCTCATTTTACTACTATACTAAAACAAAACAATTACAATTACACCAGAGAGAAAAAAATAGATATGACCATGATTTTGAAAGGGAAAGGGACAACCCTTAAATTGAAGCAATTGTTAACCTTCGAAGTAGTCGTGAACCTTCAAAGCAGTCGTCGTGAACCCGCAACACATACACCATGCGTACTAAATCCTCTAAGCAACTACTATCAAACGGACCGGAAATATGGAAAACGCACCTGAAAATAAACATAGCCTTGTGAGTTAAACGAATGGGAGATTTAGGGTGTGAGAAATTGGAAAAATGAGAAGTGCAAATGAAACAATTTACCAAATATCGAAGAGCAAAATCGGTTTGAGACGAAGAGATGCGAACGCGAAATGTTTTTCCCATTCAGAGATGAAGATTTGAAGTTTTTAGGGTTTTAGGTTTTATGAGCATGTGAAAAATAATAAGGCATAGGATGGTGTAAATGTGCATGAACGTGAAACATTCCGGAGGTTTATTAAAAAACCATTTGGAACTTCTCTGGAGTTTAGAAAACCCCATGTATGTCTTGGTCTTAACAGGGTTATTATAACCCTCCTTAAAAAATCCCAGTTAAAATACATTTTTTTTGTAGTGCTAGTGCTTAGAATAATATAAACACAATAGATCAGATTAATACTAAATTTAATGAATGTTCTGCTTGAGGAAGGAAAAATACTAAAATTGACTGTTGAAGTTTCACGCAGCTTAAGTAAGCTCAATAAAAAACCTTCAATAGTCAGACAATATGGTTTTGTTCATGCTAATTTCTTCCACATCACTAAAAACCTCCCAGGTGGAATAAAATGTTTTCTTCAAGATTGGAAAAATTTCAATCACTCCTATATAATGTTGGATTAGTAAGGATGACTGAAACTGTAAAACATTTAAGAATAGTATTAGTAACTAAATAATAAGAACACAGGGAAAATTAACTGAATAAATAAATTCTGAATAGCTGATGCGCCGAAAATAAGGTTGAATATACATGGAAGGTTGGAAGGTATATAATTATAAATTATAAATATGTAGTAAAAGATGAGGAAACAAAAATCTTCTTAACCGTACTAAAAAATGTATATCAACATCACAACCTTAATGATGTAGCAAATATGCTTCCCAACCTAACCTACATTTACAAATCGAGACACGCACATGTATGCAGGTAACTTTTTCCATTAAAAAAATTAGAATAAGAAGACAGAAAAAAAAAAAGAAAAATCATATAGTAACAAAAAAATATAACTTTTTTCACAACCTTACATTTAAATATATATTTTTTTATTTTCTTAGAAGCGATGTTGGTTGTGACTCTGACAGTTTCCTTATTAATCATTTCATTGTAGAAGAGTTTATGAGAGTAAGTGAGTTCAAATCTTGATTAGAACAAAATTATAATGTTTTATTTTAGTTTTAATGACATTTTGGGTAGGTGAAGAGCTGGTAGGATCAATGAATCTAGACGCTAAGGTGTTTTATTGGGTTTAATTAGACATTAAGAGTTGAACTAATTAATTAAATTTATTTATTTTTTAATTTTTTCTTATAATTAACATAATTAAAAGAATAGGGGAAGGAGAACTAGTTAAAGAGATTGGTGAAAAGAAGAAGAGAGGGTGAAAGATGCACATTTTTAGAAACTTTTTGAACATAAAAAAACTTTATAGGAAGAAGATTAGAGCAAGAAGGGGTCATCTACAATTTTATTAGCATTGGAATTCCGAGTAAGGGTACTAACCTTATCTTTACAATTATTTTTGGTACAATTTGCCTGATTGCTTAGTTTTATTTGTGGAGTTTCAGGAACAAAATTGTGTGAATGGTGTGACCATAGTTTTGAACATATTCATTGGTTTAAGAGAAGCCAAGCGTTCAATTTTTTTTTAACCCATGAAGAGTTTTGTAGAATATGTATCCTCTTGTGGGTTGAATACGAAATGGTTGATTTTTTTTGTCTCATATATTCCATGCGATTGTTACATATGGTATTTTACGAACCAAAATTTGGAGAAATTAATTAAAAAGAAAAAAAAGGTACATATTAATAATTTGGCATTGCTACATATGCGGTGAAAAATTCTTTTGTTCTTTATTTAAAGAGTTATAGGCTGATTTATAAAGTGGTGTGGTTGTTTTGGTAAAAGTACTGTGATGTGTTTTAAAAAAATCATATTAAGAATGGATTTATACTAGAATTGTTTTAAGGATTTAAAGTGGAAGAAGTATTATTACCGTAATATTATATGTGTGGTGGAAATGTATATATGTGTGGAGATGAATCTAGATTGTTGGAAACAAGCTTAGTTAGATGATACGGGAATTTACAGATTTTGTTGACTTGTTTATTTTTTTTTTAGGTTTAGGTATTATTATATACATTACGTATAGCCACGTTAAAAAGTTACTAACTTTGTATTTAATAAGTTTTGGTTCTGAAAATTTATTAAATTTATTATTAATTTTGCTACTAAAATTTATTGAATCCAACATTATAAATTAAATTGTATAGGGATGATTATATATATTATATTCTATTGAGATTAAATTATATTCGGGAAATTGGAATTTGTTTTGAAATTATAAAATATACACGTGGTGAGTTGTGCGGTTAT
>Ga0214545_1012758_pt1 | contig 10788 bp, 8 predicted proteins | sample CNSS4metaG_FD_160064 | JGI IMG/M metagenome (GOLD analysis project Ga0214545, IMG submission 160064) | Root nodule microbial communities from cowpea collected in UCLA plant growth center, Los Angeles, California, USA - CNSS4 | ecosystem: Host-associated > Plants > Roots > Nodule | place: USA...
TGGTTCGATCCTCTTATTTTGATTTCTCGAACGGAGAGATCTATGAATTGGGATCCTAATGTATATAGATACAAATGGTCCAATGGGAGCAAGAATTTCCAGGAACATTTGGACTATTTCATTTCTAAGCAGAATAGCCGTTTTCAAGTAGTGTTCGATCGATTACATATTAATCAATATTCGATTGATTGGTCTGAGGTTATCGACAAAAAAGATTTGTCAAAATATTGGTTACACAAACATTTGAAACAACGCTTACCAAGTGATCATTAAAATTAGGAAAAAACTTAATTGCGAACAATATGTTCTTTTTCAAATTGCGCCGTTGCCGGGGATCGAACCCGGGTCACCCGCGTGACAGGCGGGAATACTTACCACTATACTACAACGACTTAATTTTATTCAAAATATTGGTCACACAATATATGTAGGAACACTTATCGAGTGATCATTAAAATTGGGAAAAAAGTGACTGGTGGCCAAAATTTTATTCTCAAACGACGTCGTTGTTGGGTATTGAACCTGGATCACTAGGTTGAGAAGCGATAATACTTATCACTCTACTATAACAACAATACTTCTTCAAAATATTGGTATATTTTTAATTTAGTTTATCATTTTGAGGTGATAATTAAAATTAGAAAAAATCTAAATTGTGACTAAAATGTTATTTTCTAATGGCACTGTTGCAGGGGATCAAACCCAGGTAACTCGCACAACGTTTGTAGGAACACTTACCTAGTGATCATTACAATTAGGAAAAATTTGAATTGCGGCCTAAATGTTATTTTCTAATGGCACTGTTACCGAGGATCGAACCCAGGTAACTCGCGTGACAAGCAGGAATACTTTCCACTATACTAAAACGACTTAACTTTGTTTAATATAATGGTCGCACAACATTTGTAGGAACACTAACCAAGTAGAATTTCAAAAATTAATTTACAAACTAAATTACTACAATAAAGTTATTTTGAAAAGACATAATTACCTAAGTCACCAGTTTGAGAATATTGGTTTCTTTTTTATTTAGTTTATCATTTTGGGGTGATAACTAAAATTACGAATAAAAAATGCGACCAAAATATTAATTTCAAATGACGTTGTTGTCAGAACCGAACCAGGTTCTCTTGGGTGAAAGGCGCGAATATGTACCACTATATATAATCATTAAAATTAGGAAAAAACTAAATTGCGAACAACATGTTCTTTTTCAAATTGCGCCGTTGCCGGTGATCGAACCCAGGTCACCCGTATGATAGGCAGGAATACTTACCACCATACTACAACAACTTAATTTTGTTTAAAAAAATGGTCGCACAACATTTGTAGGAATACTAACCAAGTAGAATTTCCGAAATTAAGAAAAAAACCAAATTACTACCAAAAAGTTATTTTCAAACGACTCAATTGCCTAAGTCACCAGTTTGAGAATACTTACCACTATACTACAAAAACTTTAGTTATTTGGTTAAAAAAAATAGGTATATTGATAAATATATGATTAGTTTAAAATTTCACTCCAATATTTCATTTTTGATGTTCATATTCATTCAAATTTGAAGGATTTGTCGACCATTATTGAATTATGTCAATCTTTGACAAAAACAAATAAATTAAAGATATTTTACTTGATTGATTTTCTAATTCGTTTTATTTAACTCTTAATGTTTCATTTTCTACAATGAAGATTATCAAAACAAAATTCGGAATAAGATGAAAGATGAATTTCTTGAATGCAATATGGTTATTTATATTCAAAAAGGAATAACTTGAGATTTTTATTCCGAATAAATTATTGATGAGTTCAAAGTTTTTTACTATAAATTATTTTGGCTCATTTAAAATTATTGGTCAAGATCCGTCACAAGTTATTATTATCAATTATAATTAATAATCATTATTACTATCAACTATAAATATTATTATCATTATTATTAATTATAATTATTTCTATTATTATAGTACTAATATTATTATATTAGTATTATTATTATTATTAAGAACTATAATTATTATAATAGTTATTATTATTATTATTGTTTTTATTATTATTGTTAGATACACATTTTTAGGGATGTCAACAGGACAGGTAGGGTACGGGTAGTAGTTCCCCCATACCCTACCTGCTGGATAGGACAGGTAGGGTACGGGTAGTAGTTCCCCCATACCCTACCTGCTGGATAAATATCTGTCTCGTATTTATTTCTATATCCATCGGGTACCCGCCTATTTTTTTCATATCCGCAGGTATCCACGGGTACTCACGGATACTTATAAAATTATTTAAGAAACAAATATTTAATCATAAATTCAAATAAAATAAAATACATCACTGTCATAAATTTTAAATAAAGTTCAAATAAACTCAAGTTCATACAAGTCCAAATAATTATAAAAATAAATATAAAATGACGTTCAACACAATGTGAACACAAAAGAGAATCCTCTTTATATATTGTTATAGATTATTATTATTATTACTATTATTATTAATTAGAAGTATAATTATTATAATAGTTATTATTATTATTATTATATTATTATTATTATTATTATTATTATTATTATTATTATTATTATTATTGTTTTTGTTATTATGTTTACATACACATTTTACTTTTACTTACTATCTATGAATCATCTTTTAGTTACTTGACCCTTTTATAGTTTTGTTGTTTATTTATTTATCTCTTTGTATATGTAGTTGTATTATTATTATTTTTTTATCATCACACGATATTATTTTAGTGTTATTATTATTATTATCTATTATTATTATTATTACTATTATTATTATTATTGTTGTTGTTGTTGTTGTAGTTAAATACACATTTTACATTTATTTACTACGGGATCATATCTCAATTACTTGCACTTTTTATTTGTTTTGTTGTTCATTTTATTTTTATATTTTTGTAATTATTTGAATTATAAAAATAGTTACTAAAATTATTAAAATGATAAAATAGACAAATAATTTTTATTATGAATAATTATTTTAATTTAACAAATAATAATTAAGAGGATAAAATTATATAAACAAAAGATGACACAACAAATGTATATATCTTTATACATGTAGTTATTGTATTACTATTATTTTTATCACTACGATATATTATTATTGTTATTATTATTATTATTATTATTATTATTATTATTATTATTATAGTTAAACACACATCTTAAATTAATTTATTACGGAATCGTATTTCAATTACTTGTCATTTTTATTTGTTTTGTTGTTAATGTATAACTTTATATATAATTATAAATTATTATAGTTGACATTAGTCTTAGTGTTAGCATTAATATTAATATTTATAGCATAAATATTATTATTACTACTGGTATCATTATTATTTTTATTATTATTATTAATATTCATAATGGTGTTATTATTATAAGTGTGTTTTTTTAATTATAGAAAATGTTGTTTTACTAAATACTTTTGTTAAATAGAGTTTTAATCTTTTAAAGTTTTATAATTTATATTAATATTATTATTAGTATTTTTAATGGTTAAATAAATATAATAGCAATTATACTATTATTCTAAAAAATTTTAAAGTAAAAGAATGTTTCCTCAATTAACTATATTATATTGTGACATCAATTCTACTTATTATATTTAAAACTGAAATTATTATTGCATCACTTAGATTTACTATTTCATTACTTGAATAACAACATTTACAATAATATCACTTAATTTTCATAATATTTCATTACATAATACTTTCAATATTTTATTATTTAATATACAAAATAAAACAAATACATCCCGTGCGTACGCACGGGTCAGTATACTAGTTTTGTTTAAAATAATGGTCGCACAACATTTGTAGGAATACTAACCAAATAGAATTTAAAAAATTAAGAAAAAAAACTTGATTACTAGCAAAAAGTTATTTTTGAACGACACAATTGCCTAAGTCACCAGTTTGAGTATACTTACCACTATACTACAAAAATGCCATCATTGCCAAATACCGAACCAAATTCACTTGGGTAAAAGGCGTGAATATTTACCACTATATATTGACTTTATTTTGTTCAAAAATAATGGTTACACAACATTTGAAGAAATGCTTACCAAGTGATTATTAAAATTAGGAAAAAAGTGAATTGCGACCAAAATGTCATTTTCCAAATGGCGTCGATGTAAAGGATTGAACCCGGGTCAGCCCCATGATAGGCGGGATTACTTACCACAATACTACAACGACTTTATTTTCTTCAAAATATTGGTCACACAAAATTTGTAGAGACACTTCTCAAGTGATCATTAAAATTGGGAAAAAATTGACTGGTGGCCAAAATGTTATTCTCAAACGACATGTTATTGGGGATTGAACCTGGGTCACTAGATTGGTAAGCGATAATACTTATCATTATACTATAACAACAATACTTCTTCAAAATATTGGTCTATTTTTAATTTAATTTATCATTTTGAGGTGATAATTCAAATTAGGAAAAATCTAAATTGTGACTAAAATGTTATTTTCTAATAGCACTGTTGTTAGGGATCAAACCAAGGTCACCCGCATGATAGGCGAGAATACTTACCAATATACTACAACAACTTTAGTAGGTTTAAGATAATTGTTGCACAACATTTGTAGAAACACTTACCTAGTGATAATTACAATTAGGAAAAATTGGAATTGTAGCCTAAATGTTATTTTCTAATGGCGCCGTTCTCGGGGATCGAACCCGGATCACCTGCGTTACAGGTGGGAATACTTATCACTATACTAAAACGACTTAATTTTGTTTAAAATAATGGTCGCACACATTTGTAGGAATACTAACCAAGTAGAATTTCAAAAATTGAGAAACAAACTAAATTACTACCAAAAATTTATTTTGAAAAGACACAATTACCTTAGTCACCAGTTTCAGAATACTTACAACTATACTACAAAAACCTTAGTTTTTTCAAAATATTGGTTTCTCTTTTATTTAGTTTATCATTTTGAGATGATAACTAAAATTAAGAATAAAAAATGCGACAAAAATATTAATTTCAAATGGCGTTGTTGTTAGATACCGAACCAGTTTCTCTTGGGTGAAAGGCAAAATATTGGTTTCTTTTTTATTTAGTTTATCATTTTGAGGTGATAAGTAAAATTAGGAATAAAAAATGCGACCAAAATATTAATTGCACAAAATTTGAAACAATGCTTACCAAGTGATCATTAAAATTAGGAAAAAACTAAATTCCAAACAAAATGTTCTTCTTCAAATTGCGCCGTTGCCGGGGATCGAACCCGGGTCACCCGCGTGACAGGCAAGAATACTTACCACTATACTAAAACAACTTAACTTTGTTTAATATAATGGTCACACAACATTTGTAGGAATACTAACCAAGTAGAATTTCAAAAATTAAGAAACAAACTAAATTACTACAATAAAGTTATTTTGAAAAGACATAATTACCTAAGTCACCAGTTTTAGTATACTTACCGCTATCATACAAAAACCTTAGTTTTTTCAAAATATTAGTTTCTTTTTTATTTAGTTTATCATTTTGAGGTGATAACTAAAATTACAAATAAAAATTGTGACCAAAATATTAAGTTCAAATGACGTTGTTGTCAGAACCGAACTAGGTTCTCTTGGGTGAAAGGCGCGAATATTTACCACTATATATAATCATTAAAATTAGGAAAAAACTGAATTGCAAACAACATGTTCTTTTTCAAATTCCGCCATTGCCGATGATCGAACCCAGGTCACCCGCGTAATAGGCAGGAATACTTGCCATCATACTACAACAACTTAATTTTGTTTAAAAAAATGGTCGCACAACATTTGTAGGAATACTAACCAAGTAGAATTTCCAAAATTAAGAAAAAAACCAAATTACTACCAAAAAGTTATTTTCAAACGACTCAATTGCCTAAGTCACCAGTTTGAGAATACTTACTACTATACTACAAAAAGTTTAATTTTTTCAAAATATTGGTCTATTTTTTATTTAGTTTATCATTTTGAGGTGATAACTAAAATTAGGAATAAAAAATGCGACCAAAATATTAATTTCAAATGGCATCGTTGCCATATACCGAACCAAGTTCACTTGGGTGAAAGGTGGGATTATTTACCACTACATAACAATGACTTTATTTTGTCAAAAAATATTGATTACACAACATTTGAAGTAATGCTTACAAAACGATCATTAAAATTACGAAAAAACTGAATTGGGACCAAAATGTTACTTTCCAAATGGCACCGTTGCTGGAGATCGAGCCTGGGTCACCCACATGACAGGCGAGAATACTTACCACTATATTATGACTTTATTTTATGCAAAATATTGGTTACACATCATTTGATGCAATGCTTACCAAGTGATTATTAAATTAGGAAAAAACTAAATTGAGACGAAAATATTATTTTCCTAACAAAAACAATATCAGGGATCGAACTCGGGTCAACTGCGTGACAGGCGGGATTACCTACCACAATATTACAACAACTTTAGTTTGTTCAAAATATTGGTCACACAACATTTGTAGGAATACTTATCAAGTGATCATTAAAATTGGGAAAAAATTGAATAGTGACCAAAATGTTATTTTCAAACGACGTTGTTGTTGGGGACTGAACATTTGTCACTAAGTTGAGAAGCGATAATACTTATCACTACTATAGCAACAATACTTCTTCAAAATATTGGTCTATTTTTAATTTAGTTTATCATTTTGAGGTGATAATTAGAATTAGGAAAAATCTAAATTATGACCAAAATGTTATCTTCTAATGGCATTGTTGCCGGGGATAAAACACAAGTCACCCGCGTGACAAACTACTTAATTTTGTTTAAAATAATGGTCGAAAAACATTTGTAGGAATACTAACCAAGTAGAATTTCCAAAATTAAGAAAAAAAAATTAAATTACTACCAAAAAGTTATTTTCAAACGACACAATGGCCTAAGTCACCAGTTTGAGAATACTTACCACTACACTACAAAAATTTTGTGTTTTTAAATATTGATCTATTTTTTATTTAGTTTATCATTTTAAGATGATAACTAAAATTAGGAATAAAAAATGTGACCAAAATATTAATTTCAAAAGTCGTCGTTGCCAGATACCGAACCAAGTCCCCTTGAGTGAAAGGCGGGAATATTTACCACTATATAACAATGACTTTATTTTGTTAAAAATATTGATTACACAACATTTGAAGTAATGCTTACAAAGTGATTATTAAAATTAGGAAAAAACTGAATTGTGACCAAAATGTTATTTTCGAAATGGCGCCATTGCTGGAGATCAAACCTGGGTCACCCGTGTGATAGGAAGGAATACTTACCACTATACTACAACGACTTAATTTTGCTTAAAATAATGGTCGCACAACATTTGTAGCAATACTAACTATGTAGAATTTCAAAAATTAAAAAAAAAAACTGAATTACTACCAAAAAGTTATTTTCAAATGACACAATTGCCTAAGTTACCAGTTTGAGTATACTTACCACTATACTACAAAAATGGCATCATTGTCAGATACCGAACGAGGACTTTATTTTGTTCAAAATATTTAAAATATTGGTTACACAACATTTGAAGCAATGCTTACATAGTGATTATTAAAATTAGGAAAAAACTGAATTGCGACCAAAATTTTATTTTCCAAATGGAACATCGATGGTAGGGATCAAACCCGGGTCACCCACGTGTAAGGCAAGAATACTTACCACTATACTACAACGACTTTATTTTGTTCAGAATATTGGTCGCACAACATTTGTAGGAACACCTATAAAGTGATCATTAAAATTGGGAAAATTTTGAATGGGGACCAAAATGTTAGTTTCAAACGACGTCGTTGTTGGGGATCAAACCTGGGTAGGTTGAGAAGCGATAATACTTATCACTATACTATAACGACTATACTTTCTTCAAAATATTGGTCTATTTTTAATTTAGTTTATCATTTTGAGGTGATAATTAAAATTAGGAAAAATCTAAATTGCGACAAAAATGTTATTTTTGCATGTCGTCGTTGGCTAATAAGGGTCTAGTATTAGTTAAATTGCATATTATTTAGACACTTATCTTGCACTAAATCATTGTAAAAATCATTAGAATTGTCCTAAATTTATATATTTACAGAATGAGGTTATGAGAAATTATAAAATGTGAAATTTAATGTATTTTGTGTTGTTTTGTAAGTAAATTGAAGTAAATTATAAAGTTGGTGTTGAGCCCAAAAAGTTGTAGCTCAAGCCAGAAAGATGAACCAAAAAGTTAAATTTTAAGCCTGCGGTTGAGCAACGATATTTGGCGTTTAAGCCACATTTTAAGAAAACTTCACTACAAAGAATCATGATGTTGCAGATTTGAAGTTGAGCACGAATAAGATACCTCCTTGGCAAGGAAACCACCATTGCTAACCTTTAAAAGATAGATGCCCAAGCATGGGAAGAAACGCACTTCGGAAAGAAACCTCCATGGCTAAACTTCAAGATTTGGAAGCTAGACCAGAACCTTAAAATCTCTAAATACAAGGCATGACCCCTGGTTTATTCATGCTGGTTTTGTATACTATCCTAGAGAGAGAATCTCTTATATTAGCTTAATTATTATAGTATCGTAGTATATAACTATGGAAGGAAGGATGCTACCCCAAGTTCATTTTGTATTCATCATCATGAGTAGTTAATTCCTCTATAGTTGGGATTAAATGTAACTTCTAAACTCTCCAACCCCAATTTCGCACTAACCCCTAAGCCTAGTTTTGTTTGGCCCAAGCCCAGTTTAGTCTAGCTCAAGCCTAGTTTATTTGGCCACGTGAAGCCCAGTTTATCTGGCCCAAGCCCAATTTATCTGGCCACCTAAAGACTAGTTTATTTGGCCACCTCAAGCCTAATTTAGTCTGGCCCAAGCCTAGTATACCTAGCCCTATAAGCCTAGCTTTGTCTAGCCCTCAAGCCTAGCGTTGACTAGCCCTTAAATCTAGTTATTTGGCCACCCTCAATTCCAGTATTGTCTGACTTTTGAGCCCAGTTTCATACTGGCCCCTCTGACCCTAGTCTTTCCGGCCAATAAAACACATTCATTTGGATCATGTTTTCACCCTGGATATTCAAACTGGGGCAGTGTTTGAGTTTTTTGTGATCTTTTACAAGTATAATCATTGTGTTTCAAGGTATATCCTCTTTTTTATCTATTAGGTGATCATTTGATGTGTCAAAAGGAAATGTTGAGCATGTAATATCCTATGTTGATGACTATCAATTCATGTCATTGTATAAACTATACACGAAGAATATAAAATAACGATAAAATGTACATGCAATTTTCTTCTATCCAAGCTCACTGAATAAAATAGTATTTACTTTCACTTCACATTTATTTTTATTTTTTAATTATAAAATAATGATAAAATAAGAATCAAAGCAAGAACTTTAAATAAATAATTAGATAAGAATTAGAACGTTATAAATAAATATAATAACAAAAATATAAATTAAACAGGACCAATACGTAACTAGAGATATATTAATTGAAATAAATAAACAGGACTAGTGTATAACTAGAGATAAATAAAATAAAATAAATAGATATGACCAATGCGTAATTGGAGATAAATAAAATAAAATAAATAAATAGGACCAGTGCATAACTGAAGATCAATAAAATAAAATAAATAAATAGGACCAGTGCGTAACTGAAGATAAATAAAATAAAATAAATAAATAGGAATAGTACATAACTGGAGATAAATAAAAGAAATAAATAGGACCAGTGCATAACTGGAGATTAAATAAAATAAATAAACAGGACCAATGCATAACTGAAGATAAATTAAATAAAATAAATAAACAGAATCAGTACATAAGTAGAGATAAATTAAATAAAATAAATAAACAGGACCAGTGCATAACTGGATATAAATTAAATAAAATAAACAAACAAGACCCGTGCATAACTGGAGATGAATTAAATAAAATAAATAAACAGAACCAGTGCATAACTAGAGATAAATTAAATAAAATAAATAAACAGGATCAGTGCATAATTAGAGATTAAGTAAAATAAATAAACAGGATCAATGCATAATTGGAGATTAAATAAAATAAATATAAAAAGATAATAAATGAAAATAAGTTAAATAAAAGTAAATAGAATAATATGAGTCAAAATAAATAAAATATTAAAATAAAATTCATGAGTTTATCAAGATTAATATAAAAAGAGCTTAACCTCACTCCTCCTTGCCTTATTGATTGAAGGACACACTAATAATATTTGTAGAAGACTAAGATCTCTTTGAATCTTTGCTCTAAACTTTCTCTCTCTTCTCTCTTCTTTCTCCTTCTCTCTCCTTTTCTTTCTCCTTTCTTTCTCTCTCTCTCTATTCTTTCTTTCTTTACTTCTCACTTTTTTCTCCCGTAACCTTCATTCCATATATATATATATATATATATATATATATATATATATATATATATATATATAACATGCATGTGCTTATCTTTTTAGATCATCGTTGTTTTCATTAATTAAGAGATAATGTTTATCTCTTTAGGTTCTTTTTTTTTCTTTTTTATTCCTTCTTATCTTTTCTCATGATCTTATCTTCTTTTTTGTTTCTTTTCTATTTTTTTTTATCTCTAGTAGAAGATTCTTCATTTTTTTTACACACACTTATTTAATTAAAATATTTTTACCTAATATTTATATATATATATATATATATATATATATATATATATATATATATATTTTTTTATTTTTTTTTTTTTTTTTTTTT
>Ga0214545_1012761_pt1 | contig 10782 bp, 4 predicted proteins | sample CNSS4metaG_FD_160064 | JGI IMG/M metagenome (GOLD analysis project Ga0214545, IMG submission 160064) | Root nodule microbial communities from cowpea collected in UCLA plant growth center, Los Angeles, California, USA - CNSS4 | ecosystem: Host-associated > Plants > Roots > Nodule | place: USA...
GTTGATGGGAGCAGATGGGCGAAGTTCTCGTGGTCAGCAGGGAAACGGTGATCCAGCAGCTTAGCCATCTGGGCTAGATCTCACGCTTCTTCTTTTCATGTTTTCCTTAGGGCTATGGCCCCTGTACTCGTAGTTGTTAGATTGTAAACTCTTAAGTAAACGATTATCCTGTTTTTAGTTGGCATTGTGGTGTGCCTGGTTTTGTAGGGGTGACGTCATGAACCCCAGGACTGCGTTGTTATACTATCTTATGTGTGGCGTTTCCTTTAATTTCGTTTATAAATTAAATGGGACGTTACAAATGCTACAAAATTGTTGCATATATATTTAGACTCTCAGAAAGCTGAACTTCCGTAAAATTTAGGTCGATTTTAAATAAAGTCATTTAATTTAAAAATAAGAGGAGATAATATTTGTTGGGTCAAACTAATTTATTTAAAACATATAAAAACAACAATATAATTGTGTAGAAAATTGTTTGAAAAAGGATAAAAGAACGGATAGACTTTTATGTTTTAAAAAATATTCCAACATATGGAAATGATATATTAGTTAATTTCTATTATAGATAGAACTATAAAAAAATACGGCATTAATAATACATTGTTTTAAAATAAAAAAATACATGAAGTTACATTCACTTTATGTGGAAAAACGTGGGTGAGAGGGAGCATCAGACCTACAGATACAACAGCACTAATGTAGATATTTCATATGTAAAAAGAAAGAAGAAAAAAGAGAGGCAATATTGGCCCACAGAGATCATCATGTTGTATAAAGTAAATCATTTTATCTGGAAAACCCTCAAATTCTTACCATAAACATCACAATAACCAAATCAATCACTTTATCTTTGCACATAACTGCCGTATGAACTTGTTGCATTAGGAACACCGTATGTAATAAGTATTAAGTTTGATGGGAGAAATTTTATGGGAGGGAACGAACGTCAATAAAATATGAGTTTAATTATATAAAATATTGACATCAGTTTTAATTCAAAATTTTAAGAAAAAAATATATGAGTCTTTATTTATAAATAGTGCTAAATTTTTTCATTTTTAACCAATACTAGATTTAAACTCACATTTAAAATTTTACCAATAACTTTTTTTTCTTGCTCAAATAATCGTATGTTAGTAATCTTTATATACATTACCAATACACATATTTTTTACTAAATTTAATCCATCATAAAATTTTATTAGTTCTAAATTTTGAAATATCTAATGTTTCTTCTGTACACTGAATTTCACATCATTATTTAAAAATTGAGAACAATTTAAATATATATTTTTCTAATTCTTTAATTCATACGTAGAAAATAATTTAAATATAATGATGTTATCTTGATGATTTTGGGAGCCGAACGTTATTATATGTTATAGGTGAGAATGAAAAGGTGGTGGAAAGTGAAAAGAAAGAGGGGAGAAAAGTAAGAAGATACATAAATGTTTTTAGCGGTCATGATCTGAAATTCCAAAAATGGATGAGGTGTCTTCCCATGATCACCACGCGTACGGCGAAGATTCAAAAACTCAAATTCCTAATTATGCCATAAAAAAAGAAAGCCATAAAGTATTGAAGACTATTATTTGGTCACCACCAATAATGAGGTTTCTAATCTAAATCTCATGCACTCAAATTTGATCTTCCAATTTTTGTTATTTGTTGTCCCATATCTCGCTTTTTCCTGAACCACTTTTATAAAGTGAGTGAAATTTGAAATGAGGTTTTTGAAGCTCGAATCCACGACCACAAGATTAAGAGCCTTGCGCTTTACCAACTGAGCTAGACGGGCTTATATTTTATTTCTGAAATCAATTTTTATTCTTCAAAGTTTTATCTCATTTCTTCTTTCCAAACTTCTCTCTTTTGAAAATATACATTATAAATATAATTTCATATATATTTTTATTCAAATATTATTTCTCATATTATATATATATATTATTATAATTTATCATAAGTTTTGATCACTTTTCTTAAAATTTGTAACTTTGATATAAGAGTGATAATATAGGTTAGTTCTATTTGTTTAGATTTATCCTGCACTTAATTCACAAAATATAAGTTGGATTACTTCATCACACTTTAAAAATGTAGACTCAGTCAAAAGTCTAATTCGTCTTGCTTAGGTTTTAGTTTAGAGACTCTCAAACTAACATTTTTTTTTATTTCTTATAATAAATATTTCAATGTTTAATAAATTGAAAATTTTAAACAAGTTTGTAAAATTAAGCAAAGATGTTTGGATTGAATGATAAGTTGATAATCCAATATTTTAATCATATCCAATTTGGTATCTTAACATGGATGATACATTTTTCAAATTTTAGCATATTTAAAAATATATAATATTTATCTTTTCTACTCGTTAAAAATTTGAAACGTCAATCAAAAAATATAGGACGAAAATATTGATTTTAATTGTTTGAAAAGTTTATATTATTTTACCAAATGTCGATTTTTTTATTTTTTTTTTCAATTTTGTACTTTATGTTTCGAAATTAAGTCACGTATATCAGAATACACAGTTTATAAAATACCACTTTCACATTTCTCATCGTCTCAGTATTATTTTACCTCTGTGTTTCTTGGTTTCAGTATACATTTCACACAACTCTCGCAATTATTTATGTTAAATTGAACATATTATTTATCTTTAAGTATATTTTTTATTACGAGTTTCATTATAATGCTTTTATGAATTTTAATTACGGTGCCATTTACATGTTTAATTGTTTATTTTTTTTATATAAACAAGTATTTACATGTTTAAATATTTATTTTGGTTATATATTTCAAAATATCTAATCATTCAAATTTATTGATATCATTTAGTTATTAGTCATATTGATAAATGCTTAATGTTAAAGTATTTAAAAAACTATTTTAAATACAAAGAAAATATTTTATCTATAAATTAAAATTAACTTACACATAAAATAATCCCTAACAATCTTTTATTTATTTTAAAATAGATTTGAATTGTGAGGTAAAAACTCAATTTGTTTTAATATTTTATTTCAATATATTATGAAGATTGTGAGATTATGTAATGAAACTGTCGATATTTATTTACATATATTCTGGATATATAGATATTTGAGCCGGGACGTTTTTAGTAGATATTGTGTGGTTTGATTGGATCAATCGCATTCAATGGGTTTATTTGAGCTGGCATATCCATCGGCCCAATATGATTATTGGGCCAGGTATATATATATATATATATATATATATATATATATATATTTAACTATTAGAAAATGAAGAATAATTTAACTCTTACGATGAAACCAACCCGTGATAAATATATTATCCCGTTGGAGATATCATATTCAATTTGAATATTTTAAAACTGTAAAATTAGGATTTTATTCTATTTTGTTTGATGTGTTAGCATGTGAGCCAAATAAGCTTAGGTCAAATCCATATGTGGATATAATTTGATGGACCCATAATGATGTCGGTATATTTTATAAAACGATATTATATTTTTAAACTTTCATATTTAAATTTAAAATTATTTTTACTAATATGATTAAAATTTTTAAAGAACACACACACACACACACACATATATATATATATATATATATATATATATATATTATTGATTTTTTACTTTTGAAACAGGTTAGAACAGCATTAAGCCATACAGGACCAGGTCAATCTATTAAGAAATGGACCAAATTGGGCTATACAGATTTGTCTAGTGAGGTGTATATGTGGGCCGGACGGACCATTGGGCAAATGAAAAATAGACAAGATTTCGTAAAAAAAAAATGTTTATTTTATCACCAAAAATCACTATATGCATTATTACCTAGTGGGAAAGAAAAGTATATAAAGTAATGGATGGTCGGTGCCGAAAGCTTGGCTTGTTCATAGCTCATAACTACTTTATTTATACTGTATATATTAGTTTGGAATGAAATATACTGTAATTTATGTTTTATTGAGATGTTATTATAATGAGAGAAAACTAAAATTTAGTGTTTATTAACAGTTTTTTACTATCATAAAATGGAATTGGGAGAAAACTAAACTTACCTGATATATGACGTTAATATTTTTTATGTCGAATTTTTCTCCTATTAATAATTTTTCCGAAAATTGACATTTTCCGAAAAAAAGAGTAATAATTAAAATTTAAAATAAAGAAGCCGAAAAGAAGTATATGAAATTATTAAATAATAAAAAAAAGATTGCGGGACCATCTTGCAGGTGGGGGCAAGGAATGCAAGATATGAAGAATGGTAGATTAGAGATATTAAAGAAGAGAAGTTAATGGAAAGATAATCAGAAAGAAAGTCCACATCAACAACCATTCTCTGTTTAACCTCACTTCAAATTCTATTCACGCAACTACCGATACATTCTCTTTTAACTTCTATTCACGCATCCAATTCAATCCCTCTAATTTGACTCCAATTCTATGTCTCCAAGGACAAGTTCGCCGGTTGGTTCGGTTCGGAGAAATAAGCCGCGGCAACCGTTGCCGTCGCCCCGTCGCCGGACGAACAACAAGCCGAAGCCTGTCAAGGTCTTGAAGCGCTGCTCATCGGCGCCTCTGCTTACACGACGAGAAAACGGCGATGCTCACGGCCATTATTGGAATAGTGGAACGTTTTTCCGACCTAAAACGTTTTCTGACGCCTTTCTCTCTTCCCCTTCTCCCCTTTCCTCTCCGCGGATTCACACTAAACAGGTTACTCTCAACTTTACTAAACGCTCCTTCTTCGTTTTAATTAATTAATTAATTACTTATTATTATCATTGTCATGAAAGTAGAAATGTTCGCTTTTTGCAACGATTTTCAACGAACATAATTTGCTCTCCGGATAGGGTTGAATGATTATAAATTGCGTTGGTGGGATGGGATAAACATCTAATTTTGATAAATCCTTTCATATATCTTGCATGACAAGGTTGCTTAATCTGCTGTCTGATCAGCGAGAGTCTGTCTAAGACGTTTCTTTTCGTTTGAGGAAAACCCGAAAGGGAAGTTTGGTATGAATAACTAAGCTAATCTAAACTGTATTTCTTTTATCATGTGGTCCAAAATTGGAATCAATCCTGAAGTTTTGGCCAAGCACTGTTATTGTTCTGTAAGGTTTAAGACAGAGCAGGGTCAAACGTGAGGGAGAGAGTTTTTTTTTTTTTTTTCTCTCGTTGTCTCTCAAACTTGCCATTGGTTTTGCTTTTAGTTTACGCAAGAATATTAATAGCCTGAAAAACTTTAGAGATGGCGTGAAGAATATCATATCAAGCATACCTTATCTACCGAGTTTATCAAGATTCCAAACCACGAACATAATTTAAATTTATGCATGAGAGTGATCGCTAGTAGTACAGCATCTCACAATTTAGTCAGACCAACCTTGCATAAAACAACTTTATTGTGAGTTATTTTTTAAGAAAGTAATTACGATGTTTGATTACTTAAATCTTTTATCAGCATGGAATGTCTTTTTGTTTATGCCATTTGGGGTTAAATGAACATGGTGTGTGTAATTTAATAATCTATAGCACCTCAAGTGATAAGGATTTAAATATTAGACTTAGTGACGTAGTATGCATGGCTTTTAACCAATGACTACTAAAAATAAAGACTAATTGGCATGCTAAACTTGGTGAAGCACAGTGATTGGTGATGTGTTATTATATTATTAGATAATAAAGGGGTACGACAAAGAGGCTAAGGTGGTAGTTAATGTGACCGTTGAGGGAAGTCCAGGGCCAGTTCGAGCCATGGTTAAACTGGGTTCCAGTGTGGACGACACAATCAAGCTTGTGGTAGATAAATATAGAGAAGAAGGAAGGAGCCCCAATATCAATCCTAGTATGACATCTTCATTCGAATTGCATCACTCTCATTTCAGTCTCCAGAGTAAGTCAAATTTTGAACATTTCCAGAACTAATAGTAAAGTTATAAATAGTAGTATAATTTTATTTAACCCCTAAGATGGTGGTGAAGAGGATTTTATTGGAGAGATTATTTATTTGGATTATGAACTTTGGTTGGAAGGTTTGGATAAATCAGAAGTGATTGCGGATGTGGGTAGTAGAAGTTTTTATCTGCGGAAGAATAGCGATGCTTCTTCTATTTTGAGTTCATTTCATTCGGGAAGTGCTCCCCTATTAGTGAGTCGTGCCTCTACTCCATCCCTACCAAATCCTCCTTCATTCTTCATCCCTTCTTTCTTTGCCCGCAAGATTAGCAAAATTGTAAGAAGAGCTCAGCGTCTTTGGAACATTGTTGTTTGCTCCCAGTGAGGACGCTCACAAATCTCTTCAATCAATGATGGGGAAAAGCAACAACTTTTATTATGTTGCCTTTCAACCTTTCATTACCTTTACCATTTTTTAGATTTTCGATTTTTTTAGACGTAATCATTTTTCTCACATATCAATGATTGAAATATAATAATTTCTCATGTAATTTACAGTGATGATTATTATTGTGAATGATAAGAGATGTGTAAGATACTTTGCAAAATTTATAGAAGATTTATTGTTTAAAAATATAGTTTTTGAACGGGATACAGTACAAAAAAAATACAATGTGGCAGAGAATGTATAAAAAAATAAATCAATGTTGCTTTAGAGACGCTGTTAAGTCTCCCGTCTATCGTATGAATTCCAAAATTTAATGTGTATAGTACTAATTTTTTAATTAATAAGTAAATATTTTAATACACTTTTTCATTAATAATTTCAATAAAATAAAATATTTAAAATAATCGAATTTAAGACAAAATTAAAATCTGTTGTAAGTAACTAAAAGCTAATAAAAATTTCAATCAAGTAAAACGTATTATATATGTATATGTATATAAACTGTTAATCTGTTATTTTAAACTAAAATAATTATATTTCTATTTTTACTCAAGACGGTTAATTCAAATTTAATTATTTTGTAAATTAAAACAGTTATCTATTTTAACCTTTTAATAACTACTTTCTTAAATTCAAATGATTATTTATATTAACAAGTTATTTAATAAAAAATATGTAACTTGTTTATTTTTATAATTATTTTATAGTTTAATAATTTTTTCTAGAATAAAAAAAATAAATACTAGGTTTCCATTAATATTATAATAATGCATTTTATATATTTCATATCTTATATGTGTAATAAAACGCTTTTTTTATTTTTTTTGAAATTAAAACAACTTTTTATTACTACTTGTTTGAACAAATTAATACAAAAACAAACTTAAATTTAGAAAGGAATAAAAAAAAGTGATGTTTGTGAAACATAAATTAATCGAAAATTAAGTGAGGAAAACCAGATGACATAATAATTGTACTCCAATGATAGAAGTTTGGGTTAATATTAGTCATGTTAACATATGAATGTATGTAATGAGAGAATATTAGTAATAAAATATAAATACTTTTTTAATTCTTAAACCATAGAGAATTTTAATTTTAATTTTTAAAATTTCTCTTTATAAAATTTGCAAATTTGAGTTTTGATTTCTGTAAAAAAATCCAAAATCTAAAGTCGCAATTTTTATCTCTAAAGTTTGTTGTAAAAGATACAGTTTTCTTAAAAGATATCAGACATTAGTATTGCATCCATCACAGAATACGATACCAACAAATGTCAAAATCTGGACTTTTAGAAGATAAAATGGAAGGATTATTAATTATGTTTTGGTAATGTTATTTGGATTAAAAACACAGTTAAACCTGAACCTTACAGAAGAATATTGGATGAATAGCATTTAACAAAGTAACCTAGAAAAAGGGACATGGTTGTTTGAGTTAGTGGTGTTGCGTGAATGGCGTACATGGCGTGCATGGCCTAGAAATGTAGAGGAAGGCGAAGACGTGCAAACTGCGGACGTACTAGGGAGAGGCTCCGGCTAACGTACGCCGAAGGGGGGAAGAAGGAGAAGAAGAGACAATGGACGATCTATTTGCTTGGCTCATCTCCTTCTTCCTCCTCATCGCCTTGCTTGTCCTCGTCACATACCAGGTTTTCTTCTTCTTCATCATCATCTTCCAACTCTTTCTTCAATCTTATATGATATGGAAAAACAATCTCTTACGTGATTGTTTCACGTTTGTTGCAGCTAATGTCCCTAGCAGACCTAGAATTTGATTATATAAATCCTTATGACTCCTCTTCTCGAATCAATAAGGTGGTTTTGCCTGAGTTTGCTACCCAAGCTGCCCTATGCTTGTTCTACCTTGTTACTCAGCATTGGATAATGGCACTCTTCTGTGCTCCTTATCTTTTGTTCAACGTTCGATTGTAAGTTTCTATCGATTCTACAGATAACTTTTCCTGCTTCATTGTTACAAGTTTGGGATTAGCTTTCCATTGCATGGTGTAGATATAGTTGCATACAAGTTGGTATATTGATAGCATGTTTTAATCCTTTGATCATCAGGTATAGACAAAGAAGGCATTTGATCGATGTAACTGAGATATTCAACCTGCTCCATTGGGAAAAGAAGCAACGGCTAGTCAAATTCTTCTACCTTGTTTTTACCCTTTTCCTCTCTGTATTCTGGTAACGTTAATTTGAAAACGCTTCGTTGTCTCTCCATTTTATATAGATTTTGTTAAAATGGATGTTTTTATATCATAATTGTTAATCCTGTTGCAGGATGATTTACTCATCACTGGAGTAGCAACTGTAGGTGATTGCTTGTATCATGGGGTTCTGCAAACTCACAGAAGCGTGCGCTAGAGCACAGTTAATTACTTTTCATACTGTTATCGTGAACTTTAGAGGTGAGTTACTGGCCTGTGTTGATTGTTTGTTGATACTCATAAAAAGTGGTAAAGAATAGTATTTTGGTTGTGTTTTTCAGAAGGGAAAAATTCAAGTTAGATTGCTTCGGAAAGAAGATTGAATCGGCATCCACATTACAAGCTTATGTTAATTCTCAGAATCAGAACGAAAGTGTGTTGATTCTTGAACCTACAGGAACAGCGGTATGTGGAGTTATGACAATGTTGTGTGCAAGAGTCTAATTCTGGCGTTGTAGCTGTGTCATTGAACCAATGCTGTGTTCTTGATATCAGTTTTTGTACATCTCTATTCTTAACTTCAACGGTCCGAAATCATTTCCGATCCAGACAATGGATTTATACATCTTAATTTTTATATAATACTAATTTTCTTATTTTTATTCAACTTAAAACTTAGACTCATTATTGAATATGTTAGCATTCATTGTATAATCTCATTTGAAAACGTGTTGGTTTTGGCACACAACAGGCATATATCGGTTCAAGATCCTTCCCAGAAGCAGCCAACAATCATCTTTTGTACAAAACAATATTAAATAAAACAATGTAATCAAAGACAACAACGCAGTGTGCAACTTGGATGGTAACGTTTAATGAACAAACATTGTTGGCCAGCTGAAAATGCGAGCCTAATTTATTTGCGCAACTTGGTGACTTGTCATTATCGTTATTATATCAGATTATGGGATCACTCATATGAACAAGGAAAACAACATCTGTTCTTAATAAAATACTGACATCATTTTCTTCTCTTTTTCTAACTGTTATTTCTTTGGCTTTGCATCATTGTTCATACTCCAAACGTATGTTTTCGCAAATGCAACGGCACTAATGTCTTCAAAGGGTAAGGCTTGCTGCTATAGAAAATTACTAAAATGTTTTTGTTGATTTATTTTCAGTCACTGGCTCTTTGTTTTTTTTTTCTGCTTTCTTTCCAACTTACCAGACAACAAAGGTAAACAAATCCTGAAAATATTACGTAGAGGTTCCATTGTTGGCATTTCATTTGTTTCTGTCTTTTGACCTTTTTCTTTTGTTTACTTTTTGTCCAATTCTTTAATAATCTACCTTTCGTTTGTTTTTATTTTTGTCTTCGTCACTAATTCACACTTCAGATGACATATGTTCATTGGTTACTGGCCTGATATATGTCTTACACATTAACTGATCCATAGTGAACAAGAATTATGACAATAATCAATTAAAGATTTTCATAACTTTTTAAGTTCCAATAGTTCGGTTGATTAAGTAAAATAAATGGTTCAGTTTATCAATTTGATGTTGACAAACTATCAAATTTTGTGAACAAACAGTATATACAGGTAAATTACACAGTGGATAGAAAGTAAATCTGTTTTCTTTAAAAATTTATATATGTATATTATACAGATATTATACAAACACACACAAATAAAATTTATTGACATATTATTTTAATAAGTTTACTGATATAATGTCAAATAATAACAATAATAATATATAATAATAATAATAATGATTATTATTATTATTAACGTTGTACATGTATGTACATATTTATAATATTATAATAATAAATATGATATTAAAATATTTTTAAATTAATATATATAACAATATATAAAGAATATTTCTTTTTTTGTGTTCACGTTTCAAAATATCAATTTTACCCTTTAAAATGTAATTATTTATTAAATTTTTAAAAATTGACCATTATTTTTATAAACATTTTTATAAAATCGTCTATTTCTACTCTTCTCTTTCTCTCTATTTATCAACAATTATTCTCTCATCTTTTCTAATATATTTCACTTTATTTTTAATAAATATAATTTTATTTTATATATTAACTTAATAACATTACATTATCATCACCTACTAATATAATATCATATATATTTAAAAAATGTGTATACACAAGTGTGGCAGAGCAACTGTGTGAACACTAGTATACCAGTATATATATATATATATATATATATATATATATATATATATATATATATATATATATATA
>Ga0214545_1012762_pt1 | contig 10779 bp, 10 predicted proteins | sample CNSS4metaG_FD_160064 | JGI IMG/M metagenome (GOLD analysis project Ga0214545, IMG submission 160064) | Root nodule microbial communities from cowpea collected in UCLA plant growth center, Los Angeles, California, USA - CNSS4 | ecosystem: Host-associated > Plants > Roots > Nodule | place: USA...
GTAACCCTGTCCCAACCCACTTTATGTGGGATTCAAGGGGCTGGGGCTTTAAAAAAGCCCCCTGTTAACTGGGCTAAAAATATAAGGTTTATTTTTAAAGGGGGTTAGGGTCAGCCCGTGGGTGGAATGCTTAAATGACACCTCTACCTATATGCATGTTATTGACTCTTTTGACTACTTGAAAGGGACCATCCTCACGGAAGTTGATTTTGGACTTCCTTTGTTATGGAAATCTATGTTTGCTTAAATGGTGCCAAACCCAATCCCCTTCCTAAAAAATGACTTCCCTCTTCCTTTTGTTGTTTTGTTTTATGTATCTCTCTGTTTGTTGTTGTATTTGGGGTTTCACCTTCTCATGCATTTTCATCATAAATTCAACCTTAGATACCCTTTTCCTTGTGAATAAATTCACTATGAGTAGGTATAGGTATTAGGTCCAAGGAGAGAGAGGATTAAACCTATACACAACCTCAAATAGAGAGACTTTGATAGTTTTATGGACTACCCTATTATATGCAAACTCTATGTGGGTAAGATACTCATCCCAAGATTTGTGGTTGCCGTTTAGAATTGTCCTTAGCATTGTGTAGAAAGATCTATTGACTACCTTTGCTTGCCCATCTATTTCATGGTGACAAGAGGTTAAAAAGTTAAGCTTAGTTCTTAGCCTAGACCAAAGAGTTTTCCAAAAGAGCCATTAGGAACTTAGAATCTCTATTGTTCTAGACAATCCATGAAGTTTGACCACATCTCTAGAAATGAGTTTTGGTATATTGCTTGTGTCAACACTTGATATCGTCCAGTAAATAAAATTTGTTTTCGAAAAATTCAAAAATAAGTTTTAATTAATGGTAAATAGAAAAAGTGAGTTAAAATTTGTTTTCAAAAAAATTAAAAAATCAATTAATTTTCATCTTCAGATTTTAAAATATAAAATTAAAAATAAAAAAAAATATTTTATTACTTTTAGGTCCCATTGTTTTACTACTTACATTACTATTTGTTTTATTTTCTTTGCATCATTTTCATTTTTTAGTTTGGCACAAATCTCTTTATCATCTACTAGTGTATCATGCCTGTTTGTACGCATTTTTTAATTATGAATGATAGTATGTCAGTAGGTGATAATAGTATAATATTATTAAGTTAATATATAAAATAAATTTATATTTAAATAAAGTGAAATGAATAGAAAAATTAATTGTTAATGAATAAAAAAAGGATAAACAATTTTATAGAAAATGGGTAAAAATAACCGTTAATTTTAAAAAAATTAATAAATAATTATATTGTAAAAGGTAGAATTGACATTATGAAATGTGGACACAAAAGAGGAAATCTTCTTTATATATTGTTATAGATACTTTCATTCTTCTTTTTCCAATATCAAATCCTTTCTTCTCATCTACCCACACTTTTACATTTTTAATACCCATTTTGTTTTCTTCTTGAGTTAACACCCATTGCATTTAATTTTATGAAAGATTATGATAGTTTGACAATTTTTTTTAACTTTGACAAAGTTTTCCTTTTAAGCCACACTAAATCTTTCTCTTCCCTTTTTAAACCACATCAAACCTTTCATCCAACGAGGTGTTATCACGTCGATATTGTCAAAAGTTTGTAAAAAAAAAACTTTGTTAAAAGCTAATTTTCCGTTTATGAAAATCACATTACTCCTCGTACTCACGTATCTTATCACTTGGCATTCTTTTTCTCTCTCCACTAACTAACTCTAACACTTTTTAAATATTTTTTTTTTAAGTTTTAAATTTATTTTTATTTTTTATAAAATATAATATTTAATATTAAACATAATAAAATTAAAAATTAAACATAATAAAGAATAATAAAATTTATTGAGATATTTTTTGTTTTCTCTCATTTGAAATTTCTCAGGAATATTATTCATTTATTACTCTTGCATAAATTTATTGTCTCGCGCTCTCAGTTCTCATCCGTTCTTTTCTAAGATAACAAAAATAATAATTTTCTTATGATAGTAAAATATTAGTTTGATATTTAGTTTTTTTTTCATCTTATGAGTTTTTTGTATATTTTTTTTATAAATATAAAAAGAAAAGTTAGGTATTACATGTTTTTTCATAACCATTTCTCTCAATTTTTGATTGAATTTTGATAAATTATTTTTTAGTCTTAATTTTTTTTAAATAATTATTATTGATGAAAAGTAATATAATAGATTCATTTGTTTTAAGTGGTAAAAGAGAAGATACCCTTGAAGATGAAAACAATACAAATTTACTTTTTCACCTATTTTCAAGCATGATACTAGGAATTTAATTGTTGAATTAAAAGACCATTTCTTAAGATTCAAAGAATTGTAAGTGAAAATTTCATATTAATTCTTTTAAATTATAGGCGGAATGTTTTATATTAATTCTTTGAAACTTATTATAAGAAAACGTTCTCAAATATGAAAATATTTAGAGAAAGAGATGAAGTTAGAAAAACTTATTTAAAATGAGTTTCATATCAAATACAATTTCAAAACTATAATTTTTTTAAGAAAAAATATACAAAGATTTCAATACTAAAATATATATACTTTTGTTATATTAGTAATAATAATTAAATATATAAGATTTGAGTATATTATTTTGGCTTCTCTAGACTTTTTTATCAAGATCTGTCGCTGTCTAATGGAATTTTTGATTTGGAGGTGAACGTGGCCTCTATGTATGGAATCTGTGAGTGTGTTTAGGTTATTGGGAGAAGAAGATGTGTTGGTGGCAGATGCTGGGATCGTGTTTATGTGTGTTGGCCGCTACTGAGGGAGGAAAATAAGAGAGGCAGTGGTGTGTAGAAAAACGATTGATGGTAAAAAAAAATAAAAAAAAAGGTGACTGAGAATGAGTGTTGGGCCTCGGGATGGATTATAAGTATGAATCATTCTGTTCTATTTGTGTTCGGAGTATTGGAAATGCAGGTGACGAATTATGATGAAAGAGGAAGCGTATGCAATGATGCTGAAAACGTGAGCGAAGAAAATAGTGTGGTATGTTGTTGGATGAAGAATCTGTGATGTAATGGACGAAGAATGATGAATTGGCAAGCGAGAGTGAAGAACGTGGGGCTGTTGAATCATGGAGATCTAAACATGGGTTCCAAAGGTGAGTGAGTGTAGTGTTCTCCAACAATTTTGAGAGACCGAAAATAAAAAATTCCATTAGACAGCGACATGATAAAAAAGTTTAGAGAAGCCAAAATAATATACTCAAATCTTATATATTTAATTATTATTACTAATATAACAAAAGTATATATATTTTAATATTGAAATCTTTGTATATTTTTTCTTAAAAAAATTATAGTTTTGAAATTGTATTTGATATGAAACTCATTTTAAATAAGTTTTTCTAACTTCATCTCTTTCTCTAAATATTTTCATATTTGAGAACGTTTTCTTATAATAAGTTTCAAAGAATTAATATAAAACATTCCGCCTATAATTTAAAAGAATTAATATGAAATTTTCACTTACAATTCTTTGAATCTTAAGAAATGGTCTTTTAATTCAACAATTAAATTCCTAGTATCATGCTTGAAAATAGGTGAAAAAGTAAATTTGTATTGTTTTCATCTTCAAGGGTATCTTCTCTTTTACCACTTAAAACAAATGAATCTATTATATTACTTTTCATCAATAATAATTATTTAAAAAAAATTAAGACTAAAAAATAATTTATAGATAGTGTTGTATTGTCATTATTACTTTTTTATCATAGGATATTATTGTTGTTATTATTGTTGGTAGAAGCATAAAAATATTTATTTTTATTTATTATGGGGTCATATTTAAATTACTTATACTTTTTATTTATTTTGTTCTTGATTTATCTTTAAATCTTTCACTTCAAAAGAATAGCTACTAAATTTACTAAATTTAATAAATTAATAGAACTAAAATATTTTTTATTATTATGATAATTATATTATATTTATAATGGTTATTATTATTATATTTCTATAAACGTATATTATTATTATTATTATTATTATTATTATTATTATTATTATTATTATTATTATTGTATTGTTATATTATTATTATTAGTTTTATCAATAAGAAATATTATTATTATAATGATATTATTATTATTATTATTATTTATTTATTTATTTATCTACATAAATAAGTATTATTTGAATTCAAATAAGTAGTTACAAAAGTAGTAAAATAATAAAATTAAAAACTAATTTTTTATTATGAATAATTATTTAAATTTAAAAAATAATAATTAAGAGGATAAAATTTTAAAAACAAAAGATGACGATAAATATGTGTATCTCTTTACATATATGTAGTTGTTGTATTATTATTACTATTATTATTACTATCATTATTATTATTATTATTATTATTATTATTATTATTATTATTATTATTATTATTATTATTATTAGTAGTAGTAGTATAGTTAGAGACATATCTTACTTTATTTACCTTGGGATTATATTTATCTACATCTAAGTAATTATTTAAATTAAATAAGTAGTTACAAAATTAGTAAAATAACAAAACTGAAAAATAGTTTTTTTATTATGAATAATAATTTAAATTAGAAAAAATGATAATTAAGAGAATAAAATTATAAAAAATAAAATAAAAGTTGTGTGTAGGTAATTATTGTATTTTTTTATCACAGGATATTATTATTATTATTATTATTATTATTATTATTATTATTATTATTATTATTATTATTATTATTATTATTATTATTATGGTGTATTGTTTTTATTATTATTAATAATAATATTATTATTATCATTAGTGTTATTATTATAAATAATATTATACTTGGTATTTGTTTTTTAATTAATATAAATATTGGTATTAGTAGCGTTAGTACGTGTAGAGTGATATTGATATTATTATTATAACCTTTGTTATAGTAATATTTAATATTGTTGCAATTTTTTAACATATTGTTATTATTATTATCATCTTTATTTTTGTTATTGTTCCTCCAGAGAACAAATAAGATCTGCTAGGCACAAGTATCACCTTACCTATATATCCGCTATCTTCTCGGTTGGCCTCTTTCCATCTAGCAAATATCGGCTTGGAACCGGGAGGGGTTACTTGCAGAAGGGACGCTGAAGCTTAAGTCAGCCAAAGCTCTCAAAAAGTCAAATCAAGTGATTAATGGAGTAATGAATGCGTACCTTTAATTCGTGGGGTCCATGTGTATTTATAGATTATTAATTATGTTTGCCTATTCCATGGGCTAGGCCATGGTTTGGGCTATGGGTGGGCCTAGGCCTTGGCCCAGGCCCTTAGTATCGACTGTTGTGAGCTTTGATTTCCTTAAGTCTTTTAGAATGGTCTGATCCGGTTACTTCCCTAGTTGGCTTATGTCGTTCTTGTTTGTGTACTTTCCTAGGTTGATCGTTCCTTTAGCGACTTTGGTTATGGGTTTAGGCCGGTTAGGCCTATGTCGGCCCGAGTCGGGTACCTAGGTTGTTTCCGACATATATGTGGTGATTGTTTGTTGTTACTTATTTGGTTAAGTTGGTGATAGAGGTCGTACACCACCAAATTAAATCATATTAAATGCAGTACATGAAAGTGAACCAAGTCGTCTCCCAACGACCAATATTTTCATTCAAAGCGAAATTTCCAGATGAACACAACAATAAAACATAAGGGGGGTTGGCAGACAGGTTCAGAATGCTAATTAACAGATTAAATTAAATGCTACAGTGATTAAAACTGTATTGACATCCTTGATTCAAACGCAATTTCACTTATCATAGGGCACCAATTTAACATTAACTCTGCCTTATCTCAATCCACTAGATAATAATTCACTAAGCAAAAATTACAATCTAGCTTCATTATGCAATTAAGCAATGCACACATCCTTAAATTCGTGACAACCAAGCTACATACATTAAGCATGAACGTATCTTAACCAAAACATATGCAATTACTCTGTAAATTAAGCATTAACAGATTCACCACATGCATTCCACGAATTCAGAACAAAAACATGGCAGATTTCACAAAACAAGCACAACCTCAAAGCTTCATTGCATTTTTCATCAAGGAGTCAATACACGAATTTAGCTAGACATGGAAATGAGCAATTAAACACTTCAAAACTGGAATCACAAAAACAGAACCAAGAACCCTAACTTATGAAATCTGAAAATGCAATTTAAAAGCAAAAATAAAGATTTCAAAGCTTAAATGGAATGCAAAACGGTGCTATCATATATAAATGCGAAAACCCCATGAATGGGTATTGTTCCAAGTCAATGAAATCACAAAACGAGCTGCCCAATGTAGAAAATGAAAAATCAAAACGCAAAACCCTCAATGGGTGCTGTCAAATGTGCATAAAAACGGTAAAAATGACCCAAAAATGTGAAAAACCGCAAGGGGGGACATCCATGGAAGCTTGGAGCACGAAAAATGGAGTTGGAGAGAATGAAGAAGATGAAGTAGCGGCTCCCCCTCCATGCAGACCTAATTTTCGTAGTCATTTCACCCCCTGCCACTCAGAATTACGAAACTGCCATTATGAGCTGCAGAATTACAAAAATGCCACTTTGGGCCTCAAATGTTGACCCATTGACTTTGCTGACTTGGAAATGACATGGAAATGATGTGGAAATGATGTGGTGACTCTCTTCAACTGAATATTGACGTCCAAGCTCCAAAATTGCTTCACCCAAATACCTAAAAATAATTAAAAACAAAAATTAGGCCAAATAATGTGAAATTAGTCCAAATTCGGAAGAGTGACCCAATAAAGCCCAACAGATGAAAAACACTCTAAAGATGAACAATTAAACACTAATCAACTGTCTAATGGGTACACAAAGGCTAGTGGAATGGAAGAAAATAATGACTCATCAAAATCGACCACACTTACCCTTTTGCACTCCTGGGTAAAATTAAAGAGTAAAGCAAAGCAAGGACATCACAAACATAACAAGAGAGATAAAAAGACACAAGACAAACAAACACATGACAAACAGACTCGACACAGACAAATGGAAACACATCTAACACAAAAGGATTCAAAGCTACAAGGTATCCATGAACATCATCGAAGCAATTCAAAACATGTCAAGTACTTAGTTCAACTCAAGGAGAGAATTGAAAGCAACATAACCTCACGAAATATGCACTGTATCACTCAAATATCTAGGCTACTGTTTACTCTCAAAGCGCCCCTGAAAAACAAACATCAAACAGACTTGGCAAGCCTCTAGAACCAACAACCAAACTAGAAACACATGTAGGTCAAGATCAGAAGGACTTTTCAAGGTTGTAATGGGGCTGAGGACAAGGTCTGGAGCATATGGATAAGTACCTAAGCAACCAAGGAAATAGAGGAGCAATGGGGAATAAGTCTCAATCAATCATGAAAGTAATCCAAAACACCAACACTTCCAACTTCGGTTCTCACACAATGCTCAAATCTAAACTCCTTTTTATTTCTTTTCTTTATTCTCTTTTATTTTCTTTTTGTTTTCTCTCTTTTTTTTATTTTTCTTTTTCTATACAAAGAACATGCAGAGAAACAACAATTTTGAAATCCCACTTTGGTGTACAAATGAGCAATTCCAAGAACCAACAACAAGTGCGCGCACAACCACACTTGTTGTGCGCGACCGCACTTAATTGAGCACCCATTCTCAAAACAATTCCAAAGCTCCAAAATTTCCTAAGGTAGGAATAATCATGGTTTTTCAGGCTAAGGGCTTGTAATGAGATGTAGAACAATGAAAGGGTATGCAAGCTCAAAAAGGGGTATCAACGGAAACAGTTCAAGGTAGGCTCATCTGGCCATAGGCTCACAGAACAAAATTGCCTAAATCATATCCCAACATGCATGTGAATCAGAAAAGCATTCAGAAAGAGTCAAGCCAAGGCCACTGTGCAAGCATTCAAGAGGCATATATCACACAATCAAAGAATAGAGAGTGGCTCAAATTCTCAAACAGGGTAAAATAATTCCAAAAGCAACTTGACATGCAAAGAGAAAACAAGTATATCAGTCCACAGAGTAACCAAAAACTCATCCTCCAAGAGTGAAGTGAGTGTTCCAAACAGAAAGCAAAAACATAACACTAACTAACACAAATTAACAAAAATGAAACAAACAAACGAAAACAACAATAGACAGACCTGGACAAGTGCAATAAAAGTAAAGAAGAAGGGGAAAGAAAACTCCCTGAATCATGGTGAAACAGTAGTGGGGTCAAGCAGGGAAGTTTCCTCCACAACAGTATCCACCAAGGCAGGATTGCTGAGGAATGGCTTCAGAAGATGCCCATTCACTTTGAAGCTCTTATCCGTGGACTGGCTTTTGATTTCAACTACACCATAAGGATAAACATTAGTAACAACAAAAGGACCAATCCACTTTGATCGCAACTTACCCCCCATGAGTCCAAGTCTGGAGTTTCCTCCACAACAGTATCCACCAAGGCAGGATTGTCGAGGAATGGCTTCAGAAGATGCCCATTCACTTTGAAGCTCTTATCGGTGGAATGACTTTTGATTTCAACTGCACCATAAGGATAAACATTAGTAACAAAAAAAGGACCAATCCACTTTGATCGCAACTTACCCCCCATGAGTCCAAGTCTGGAGTTATATAGTAAAACTTGCTGACCAACAACAAACTCCTTTCTAGCTATGGAGCTATCATGGAATTTCTTGGTCTTCTCCTTGTAGAACATAGAGTTCTGATATGCTTTCAGACGGATCTCATCTAACTCGTTCAACTGCAGCTTCCTTTCCTCCCCAGCTTGATCAAGAGAGAAGTTGAATGACTTGACAGCCCAGTATGCTCGATGCTCTATCTCCACTGGAAGGTGGCATGGCTTACCAAAGACAACCTGATAAGGAGACATCCCTATAGGTGCCTTGTAAGAAGTCTTGTCAGCCCATAGAGCGTCCTCAAGTCTATTGCTCCAATCCTTCCTGTTGGGCTGCACAATCTTCTCCAAGATCCTTTTGATTTCTCTGTTTGAGATCTCGGCTTGCCCATTAGTTTGGGGGTGATATGGTGTAGAAAGTTTGTGCAAGACCCCATACTTTTGAAGCAAAACCCCCATGGATATGTTGCAAAAATGAGTGCCCTGGGCACTAACAATAGCTCGAGGAACTCCAAACCTGCAAAATATGTGAGACCTAACAAAGTCCACAACAACTCGAGCATCATTAGTTCTAGTGGCTTTAGCTTCCACCCATTTTGAAACATAATCAACAGCAAGCAAGATGTAAGTGAAACCAAAAGAGACAGGGAAAGGGCCCATGAAATCTATACCCCAGACATCAAACACCTCACAAAATAGCATGGGTTGTTGAGGCATCTGTTGTCTCCAAGAAATGGCTCCTCCTCCTCCTCATTGGCATTCCTCACATGTGCTACAAAGCCTCCATGCATCTTTGAAGATGGTGGGCTAATAAAATCCGCAATATAGCACCTTACGAGTTGTCCTTTGTGTGCCAAGGTGACCACCAGGTGCAAATGAATGACAAAATTTGAGGACCGAGTCAATCTCATGTTCTGGAATGCATCTCCTAGTAACCTGATCACTGCACATTTTCCACAGATAGGGGTCATCCCAAATGTAATACCTAGCATCGCTCTTGAGTTTATCACATTAAGCTCTGGATGTTAGGGGGAAAAACAGATGCAGCAAGATAATTAACAATGTTAGCAAACCAAGGTGAGGAAAAGGTAGAGAGTGTCAACAAACTTTCATCGGAAAAATCATCCCAGATCGGTGAAACATTATCAGTAGACCTCTCAATCCTGCTTAGGTGGTCTGCAACCAGGTTTTGTGCTCCGCTCCTATCACGGATCTCCAAATCGAATTCTTGGAGCCAGAGCATCCATCTTGATGAACATCCTTGGAGTATGAGAGGAAGAAAATCCATGGAGAATGATGAGGAGAAGATGGAGTGCAGCAGAAATTGGAGAATTAGAGGAAGGAGGCTCTCGGAAATGGAGGATTTAGTGAAGATGAAGAGTAGAAATGGAGCTATGGTATGGAAGGTGGCTAGAGGAGATGAAGGAGAAGGTTAGCCATGTATTCTCTCAAATTAATAGAAGTGTGGAGTGATCTCAAACACTAGCATCTATTAGCAATTCAAGAGTAACCATTACAATATTTGAGTGGCTTTATTTATAGGCACATGGCCGGCCAAATAAAGAGAAAATGCAACAAAGATGAAATGCAAATGTAGCTTGGAGAAGAAGCTTGATTGTAGACCATGTGATGTAGTAGATGAGTCTAGATGGTGCCAAGTGGCGTATCACACTCTCCTTGCCCAATTCACACGCACCATGCTTCCATCACATGCTCCTTGCTTAGTTCATGCTTTGCTTGCATCCAAAAGGAGAGCCACTCTAGTAACTCTCGACCAAAGGTAGCACATTGGGCTCAGCCCAAATGATCCCAACAAGTGTTCTAGCTTTTATTAAAAGCAAAGCCTAAACAATGGCCAAATTTAAATCTATACTACTTCCTTCATGCATCATCTCATATTTTAGAGATTTCTTTAGCCCGTGTAAATAATGTAAAAAACCCATGATTGACTTGATCATCTTGTGAGAGGCCCATGTGAATCTTTCTCATCATGCTTCTAGTGATTAGGCCTTGATGTGGGCTTGGGCTTGTTGATGCACTTGAGCTTGGGCTTGTTGGGGTCACATCATCCCCTCCCCCTTGAAGAGGATTTGCCCTCAAATCTTGGTGGTCACCCTCTTCATCAAAAATACC
>Ga0214545_1012763_pt1 | contig 10776 bp, 9 predicted proteins | sample CNSS4metaG_FD_160064 | JGI IMG/M metagenome (GOLD analysis project Ga0214545, IMG submission 160064) | Root nodule microbial communities from cowpea collected in UCLA plant growth center, Los Angeles, California, USA - CNSS4 | ecosystem: Host-associated > Plants > Roots > Nodule | place: USA...
CTCGTCACCAAGCCGCTCGACCTCAAGGTCATAGAGGCCGCAAACGTTGAAGGACAGACGGTCGTGTCCGGGAAATTCTTCGGAGTGGCCGTCTTCAGCGATGGCCGTATCGGCGTGAAAGAGTTCATCAATAGTTCGGACCAGCTCAAAGGGTCTGGCCCCTTCTTCGGCTATAGCACTTACACGTTCGAGGAAGGCTCGATTACGGCGCGCTACACCGGATCGGCCAAAGACGGCAAATCGACGGGCGAATACACGATTCTGTCGGGCACTGGTGCCTACGCGAATGCAACGGGTACGGGAACCATCGAAAGCGCGCCGAACCCATTCAAGGGTGTCAACCTGCTCAACATAAAGCTGGTCGTTAAAACTTCGGGCTCGTGATAGCGAATGCTAACAGGTCCCGCACGAAGGTGGTTGATCTCTTGGGGGGCGCGCTGCCCCGGCCGGAAACACAGCGCCGGCCGGGCGACCTGCTGAAGAACCGGCTGGAGTCGTGGGATTGATCTTTCCGCTTGGCCAGCCGCTGGTGCCGCAGGAGAGAACGCTTGGGAGCTCCGACCTGCGCAAATCTAGCTGACAGATTGCTGTCCGGCAGGTTCAAGCAGATCATTCAGCGCTTGCATCGACGCCTGTCGAATCTCGGCGAGTTCGCGTGCGGCACTGTCGAGTTCGGCAGGTGACATCGCGGGTGCCGCCAGCTCGACGTCGCGGCTGCGCTCGAACAGGCGGACGAGGCCGAGCGCACTTGCCGCGCTGCCAAGTTGATGCGCGGATCGTGCGAGGTGCTTGTGATCGCCCGCCGCCGCGGCGTCGGCGATGTCGTGGATCAATCGTTCTCCCGTCTGCTGGAGCAGATGGTGGAGCTTGTCGATTTGCGCGGCGCCCAGCAGCTCCCGCTGGTCGTCGAGGAAAGGCCGATCGATCAGTTCGGTCGCCGGGCGTTGCGCGGCTGCCGGCTCGGCCACCAGATCATCCTCGATCGCCTCGCGCAGCGCGTTGACCAGGATCGGCTTGCTGAGGACCTTGGCGATGCCGGCGCCGGCAAGCCGATCGCGGGCGCGGCCGGAGACGTCGGCGGTCACGGCGATGAGGCGCGGCATCTTGGCAAGTCCGAGCTCGCCGATCCGGAAGGCCGCCTCCACGCCGTCCATGTCGGGCATGTGCAGATCCATCAGGATGACGTCGAAGGCCTGATCGCGGGCGAGCTCGACGGCTGCGGCGCCGTTCCTGGCGATCGTCGTGTGGTGGCCGAGCCGGTGCAGGATCGCTGCGCCGACCTCGCAATTGACGGGGTCATCGTCGACCAGAAGCACGCGGAGCTGCCGCGACGGCGGCGCAAGCGCGCCTTGCGCCACGCTGCTTCCGGCAAGCCCGAGCGGCACTTCGAGCGTGAACGTGCTGCCCGCGCCGGGCGCGCTCTCGACCTTGAGCTCGCCGCGCATCAGGCGGGTGAGACGGCGCGCGATCGCAAGGCCGAGGCCGGTGCCGCCGAAGCGACGCGCGATGCTGTCGTCGGCCTGGACGAAATCCTCGAAAATCCGCTCGTGCAGCCCGGGCGCGATGCCGATGCCGGTGTCGCGCACGATGATGCACAGCAGGAGGTGATCGCCGCGCCGCTCGGTTGCCGCGCTCACGCCGATGCCGCCGCTCGGGGTGAACTTGATCGCGTTGCCGATCAGGTTGAGCAGGATGCGGTTGAGCCTGACGGGATCGCCATGCGCGGCGGTGTCGACCGTGTCATCGCAGGCGAGATCGAAGCTCAGGCCCTTGTCGAGGGCTTGCGGACGCATCAGGTCGCCGGCGGCTTCGATCAACTGGTCGAGACGGAAGTCGCGCGTCTCCAGCATTTCCGTGCTGGCCTCGAGACGCGCATATTCCAGCACCGCATCGACCAGCGCGATCAGCGTTTCGCCCGACGCCGCCGCGGTGGCAAGATGGCGGCGCTGGGCCTCGCTGAGGCTGCCGTCGTCCAAGAGTTGCAGCACGCCCATGACGCCGTTGAGCGGCGTGCGCAACTCATGGCTGACGACGGCGAGGAAGCGCGACTTGGTCTCATTGGCCGCGACCGCCGCGCGGCGCGCGCGCTCGGCGGCGTCGTGCTCGGCGAGCGCGTGGTCGCGGGCCTTCTCCAGCTCGGAGGTGCGCTCGATCACCTTGCGCTCGAGCGTGGCGTAGGATTCGCGCAAATGCGCCGCCATGCGGTTGAACTGCTCGCCGAGCGCCTCCAGCTCGTCGCCGGTCTTGATCGCGAGCCGCGAGTTGAGGTCGCCGCTGCCGATCCGCCTGGCTCCTTGGGTCAGCAGCTGGATCGGCACGGTCATGCGCCGGCTGAGAATGAGCGAGACCAGCACCGCGCAGGCGAGCAGGATCACGAGCAGGAAGGTCGAGCGGCCGATCGAGGCATAGATCGGCGCGTAGGCTTCGGTAAGCGGCAGCTCGACGAACACCAGCCAGCCGAGCGAGGGCACGGTCGCATAGGTCGACAGCACGCGCTGGCCGGAGAGATCCTCCTTGACGAGGCCGCCCGAAGGCGGCCCGATGCCGTCGAGCGCGGCGCGGACGTCGGCATGGCCGGAGAGATCGCTGCGCTGGAGCGCCCGCCATAAATCGGGATGCGCGATCAACACGCCCATGCGGTCGACGACATAGGCCTTGCCGGTGTTGCCGACCCTGATTCCCGTGACGAGGTCCCAGATGAAGCGCAGATTGACCTCGGCGACGATCACATCGGGAGCGCGCCCGGTGCCGCGCGTGGCGAGCGTCATGAAGGGCTCGGTGTCGCCGAAGAAATAGACGGGACCGTAATAGGCCCGGCTGTCATTGGCACCGCGGAAGGCGGCTGAAGCGGAGAGATCGGCGTTGCTGCCGACCTTGTCGGCGATCCGGCGCGATACGCGCAGCTGCTCGCGGCCTTCCGAATTGAGCTGGGCGATCTCCGCGATCGCAGGCGAGAGGCGCAGGAGGCGGATGGCGTTCAGCCGCTCGTCCTCGTGGGTCGACAGCTCCGGCGGCAGGCGCGCGAGCCACCTGATCTGGTTCTCGATCTGGCCGATGAACTGGCCGATCTGAATCGCTGCGGAGGCGGCCTGTTCGCGCTGGGTCGCCGCCAGCAGCTGCTTCTGCTCGCGATAGGAGAACCAGACGTCGAAGCTGGTGTTGATGGCGAGCGCGGCGAAGGCGAGGGCGACGATCGAGTAGAGATATTTCCTGAACAGCCGGCCGGAAGGCGTGCGCGAAGGTTCCTGGTCGCCGGGATCGTTCACTCGCGGATCTCGTCGGCGCGCGCGAGCAGCGTGAACGGGATCGTCAAGCCGAACGAGCGGGCGACCGTGCGGTTGATCAACAGCTCGTATTTGCGCGGCGATTGCACTGGAAGGTCGCCGGGCTTGGTGCCGCGCAGGATCAGGTCGACGTAATCGGCCGAGCGCACCTCGAGCGTTGGGCCGTAGCTCATCAGCCCGCCGGCATCGATGAAGTAATGGAACGGATAGATCGTGGGCACGCGGTATTTGGCGGCGGCCGCGACCACCGCCTTGCGGTTGACCACGAGGAAGCTGTCGACCAGCGCCACCATCGCCGCCTTGGGCAGTTCGGAAAAGCGCTTGACGGCGTCGTCGATCTCCGCGGGCGCGTTGACGGGCGCGGGGATCACGGAGACGCCGGATGCGGCAGCCTCCTGCTCGATCGATTCGAGGAAGAAGCGTCCGCCGCGCGGGGTGGTCGCGGGGTTGAACAGGATGCCGACCCGCGCGACGTCGGGCACGGCCTCGCGGATCAGCTGGAGCCACTTGCCGCCCATCTCGGCGCTGCTGTTGGTGAAGCCGGTGGCGTTGCCGCGGGGATGCGCGAGGCTTTCGACGAAGCCGTTGCCGACCGGATCGTTCGCGGTCGCAAACACGACCGGGATGGCCTTGGTGGCGGCAAGGACGGCGGCGGTCTCGATCGTCGACCCCGTCAGGATCACGTCCGGTTGGAGGTCGAGCAATTCCTGGACGGCCATCTTCAACCTGTCCGGCGCGCCGAAGGTGGAACGGAGCTCGAGGCGGAAGTTGACGCCTTCGACCCAGCCGCGCTGCCGCAAGCCGGCGACGAGGTTGCCCAGGCGAGAGCTTGCGCTGTCGATCATGCCGCGTCTGGTCAGCTCGTCGTCGAGCGGCAATGCGGTGAGTGAGGCGACGATCCGCATGCGATTGTCGGTTGCGCCGAGCGCGATCCATCCCGCGACCGACGCAGTCGCGAGGCGAATGAAGCCGCGGCGATTGACCGCCGAGGAAACGAAAGATCGCCCCGTCATGGACTAAGTTGCACGATCGCCTTGCTTTGCTCGATGCTTAGCGCGAAAGCGGGGGGCCCACAATCGGCGAAAGGCGCATGTGAATGTTCGTTCGCAGGCTTTCGATCCGGCGCCCGGCGCCCGGCGGCCTAGCGCCGCAGCGTGAACGCGTCCGCGCTGCGCCGTTGCTCCCATTTCGCCTGCTCCAGCTCGGGCCGGTCGCACTCGATCTCGGGATAGCCGATGCAGAGATAGGCGATGAACTTCCAGCTGTCAGGCACGTCGAGAACAGCGTGCATGCGCGCAGGGTTCAGTATCGACACCCAGCCGAGGCCGATGCCCTCGGCGCGGGCGGCGAGCCACATCGCGGTGATGGCGGCGACCACGGAATATTCCGTCGTTTCAGGCATGGTCGCGCGGCCGAGGCCGTGGCCGATGTCGCTGCCCTTGTCGGCGAACACGGCAAGATGGCCGGGCGCCTGCTCGAGGCCGGACAGTTTCAAGGTGGCATAGCGTGCGGCGCGGTCGCCGGAGTAGCAGCTCAGCGCGTCGGCATTGCACGTCCTGAAATCTTCGACCACGGCGCGGCGCGTTGCAGTATCATTGACGATCACGAAGCGCCAGGGCTGGCTGAGGCCGACCGAAGGCGAGAGGCAGGCGGTCTCGATCAGGCGATCGATCGCCCCCTCCGGCAGCGGATCGCTGCGGAAGCGGCGCACGTCGCGGCGCCACACGAACAGCTCGCGTAAGTGCTGGCGGAAGCTATCGTCGAACTCGACCATGAGGTCATCGCCCCATTTGGAAGGACGCCGCCACCAGCAGGATCAGGATCTCGCCCGTCTGCTCGAACGCGCCGAGGATGTCGCCGGTCTGCCCCCCGATTTGGCGGATGGCAAGCCGCGCCAGCAGCAGGCCGGCCAGTGACAGCAGGATCAGGCCGACCAGCGCCTTGCCCGGCCCCAACGTCAGGGCAAGCGCAAGCGTTCCAAGCGCGAAGGCTATGGCCACGCTGCGCCCGGGCGGCGCCCCGGCGCCGGCAGAGAGGCCATCAGGCCGCGCCGACGGGACTAGCGACATGAAGGCCGGCAGGCCGGCACGGGCAGCAACGTGCGCCGCGCACAGCGCGAGCATGACGGCCCATGGATTTGCGATCGTCGCAAGCGCGCTCCAGCGTAGGCCGAACGATAGGATCAGGGCGCAGACGCCATAGGTCCCGATCCGGCTGTCGCGCATGATCTCGAGCTTGCGCTCGCGCGTGCGGCCGCCGCCGAGGCCGTCCGCGGTGTCGGCAAGTCCGTCCTCGTGCAGCGCGCCGGTGATGAGGGCGGTCGTGGCTAGCACGAGGAGGGCGGCAAGGCTCGGCGTCAGTCCGAAGCGAATGGCGATCTTGTAAGTGAGGGCGCCGGCGAGGCCGACCAGCAGTCCCGCGACCGGCAGCGCCCACATTGCCCGCGCAACGGCGCCGTCGCCCGCAGGCTTCGAGAATGCCACCGGCAGGATCGTCACGAACGATGTCGCCATCTTAAGATCGGCGAGGATGTCCTTGAGGTGCTCGGCGCGCGGGATCATTTCAGCTTCAACGGCAGGCCGGCGACGACGAACTCGACCTCGTCGGCGACACCGGCAATGATCTGGTTCATGATTCCGGCGGCATCGCGGAAGCTGCGCGCCAGCGCGTTGTCGGGCACTATGCCGAGGCCGACCTCGTTGGTGACGAGCACGACGGGGCTGTTGAGGCGGGGCAGCGTGTCGGCGAGCTCTCTCACCTCTCGCTCCCAATCGCGCGCCGCATGCATCAGGTTGGAGAGCCACAGCGTCAGGCAGTCCACCAGCCTCGCGCCGCCACCTTCGGTCGAGAGCAGCGCGGGCACGAGATCGAGCGGCACCTCGCGCTCGATCCAATCGGCTCCGCGCCGCGCGCGATGTCTTGCGATGCGTTCCTGCATTTCGCCGTCGAGCGCCTCGGCCGTCGCGACGTAGACGGGCTGGCCGGCAAAGCTGCGCGCGCGCGCCTCCGCCCGGGTGCTCTTGCCCGATCGCGCCCCGCCGGTGATCAAGATGATGGCCATAAAGGTCTCCTGCCGCAGCACTAATCATCAAACGCGGCCAAAGACAAAGCCGAAATCAGGCAGCGAGGGGCTTGCGCTCGGCCGCCGTCTTGCGCAACAGGGGCGGGACAGGAGCTGGATGTGGACTTTGCGGGCGCGATGGTGGTGGCGATGGCGGTGGATGCCCTTCTGGGCTGGCCGGCGTGGCTGTTCGCGCGGATCGGGCATCCCGTCACCTGGCTGGGCGGGCTGATTGCCGGCATCGACACCGCCTTGAATCGCGCGTCCGATCCGCCGGCGTTGCGCCGAGCCGCGGGCGTCGCCGGCGCGCTTGCGGTGATCGCGCTCTCCGCGGCGCTCGGCTGGGCGCTGCAATCACTGCTTCCTTCGGGCTGGATCCAGATCGTGCTGATTGGCATCCTGGCCTGGCCATTGGTCGCGCTGCGCTCGCTGCACGATCATGTCGCTGCCGTGGCCACGCCCTTGCTGGCCGGCGACGTCGCCGCCGCGCGCGAAGCGGTCTCGCGCATCGTCGGCCGCGATCCCGCAAGCCTCGATCAAGCCGGCATCGCGCGCGCGGCGATCGAGAGCCTTGCCGAAAACGCCTCCGACGGCATCGTCGCGCCGGTGTTCTGGGGCGCACTGTTGGGCTTGCCCGGCATCCTCGGCTACAAGGCGATCAACACGCTGGACTCCATGATCGGCCATCGCAGCGAACGCCACGAAGCCTTCGGCTGGGCGGCAGCGCGCATCGACGACGTCGCCAATTTCGTCCCGGCGCGGCTGACCGGATTCCTGTTCGTGCTGCTGGCACCGCAGCGGTCGGAATCATTGGCCTGCATGACGCGCGATGCGCGCCGGCATCGCTCGCCCAATGCCGGTTGGCCGGAAGCGGCCATGGCCGGCGGACTCGGTGTGCGGCTCAGCGGTCCCCGCATCTATCACGGCAGCGCGACCGAAGAGCCCTGGCTGAACGAAGGCGCGCGCGATCCGCGCGCCGCCGACATCGTCGAGGCGCTGACGGTCTATCGCCGCGCCATGCTGCTGGTCGCAGGCCTGCTTGCGATCCTGGCTTTCGCGTGAAACAACGGGGCATGCGCGAGCACGGTGGAAATCTGGACCAGGCCCAGCGGCGTTTCGGCGGACGCGCAGAGGATTGGATCGATCTGTCGACCGGGATCAACCGGCTGCCGTATCCCGTGGGCGAGGTGAGCGCGCGCGCGTGGAGCGCGCTGCCATCACGCGCCGAGATCGAGGCATTGCATCAGGCGGCGCGGCACGGCTACCGCACGAGCGCACCGATCGTTGCGATGGGCGGTGCTCAGGCCGCCATTCAATTGCTGCCGCAACTCGCGGCGCCCGGGCGCGCGCGTATCCTCGCGCCGACCTACAATGAATATGCCGGCGTCCTGTCGGCCGCCGGCCGGGACGTCCAGGAGGTTGCCGAGCTCGATGCGCTGGCGGGTGCGGACCTCGCCATCGTCGTCAATCCCAACAATCCCGACGGGCGGTGCCATTCGCGCAAGGATCTGCTCGCGCTGTTGCCGCGCGTCGGCCGTCTCGTCGTAGACGAGAGCTTTGCGGACCCGATTCCGCAATTGTCGCTTGCACCCGACGCGGATCGACCGGGACTGTTGATCCTGCGGTCGTTCGGAAAGTTTTATGGCTTGGCCGGCCTGCGGCTCGGCTTCGCCATCGGTCATGCCGCCGACATCGACAAGCTTGCCGCCGTGTCGGGTCCATGGCCTGTTTCGGGCGCGGCGATCGAAATCGGCTGTCGTGCCTTGCGCGATCAGACTTGGGCCGAGGCGACGTCGGCGCGGCTCGCGCGCGACTGTGTTCGCCTCGATGCAATGGCGCATTCGCGAAGCTGGCGGCTCATCGGCGGCACACCGCTGTTTCGCTTGTACGAAACGGCCGACGCGGTGGCTGCGCAGGAGAGGCTCGCGCGCAGCCACATCTGGTCCCGCGTGTTCGCGCAACAGCCGACATGGCTGCGCCTCGGGCTCCCCGGCAGCGAAGCCGAATGGACGCGCCTTGCCGAGGCCCTAGCGCGCTAGCGCGAGCAGGCCTTCGACGTCGAGATGCTTTTCGATGTGATCGGCCAGCGCCTCGAGCGCGCTTTCGACGCTGGCGTGATAGGGCTCGTCGCCTGCGGGAATGTCGAGTTTGGCGAGGTAGGCCTTGCGGAAATCATCCGACGTGAACAGGCCGTGCAGATAGCTGCCCTGCACACGACCATCCCTTGAGATCGCGCCTTCCGGCTCGCCGTCGAGCTTTGCGAAGGGGCGGGCGCGATCCGGGCCGTCGGTGCGGCCGATGTGGATCTCGTAAGCCTGGATCGGCTGATCCGTCGCCGCGTGCACGGCCGCAACGCGCGTGAGGGTCTTTTGCGGGCTCATCACCGTCTCGATATCGAGAAGCCCGAGGCCCGGCGTGTCGCCCGCAGGCCCCTCGATGCCTTCGGGGTCGGCGACGCTGCGTCCCAGCATCTGATAGCCGCCGCAGAGGCCGAGCACATGGCCGCCCCTGCGGTAATGCGCGAACAGGTCGACGTCCCAGCCCTGCGCGCGCAGGAAGGCGAGGTCGCCGCGGGTGGATTTTGAGCCAGGGATGATCACGAGCCTGGCATCGCCGGGAATGGCTTCGCCCGGACGCACCATCACGAGATCGACACCCGGCTCGAGCTTGAGCGGATCGAGATCGTCGAAATTGGCGATGCGCGATAGCGCCAGGCAGGCGATCTTGCATTGGCCCGGCTTGCGCGCATCGCGCAGGCCGAGCGCGTCTTCGGCCGGCAGCTCGCCGGCGCGCGGAAACCAGGGCAGCACGCCGAGGCCGCGCCATGCGGTCTTTTGCTCGATCAGCCTGTAGCCGTCGTCGAACAGCGTGGGATCGCCGCGGAACTTGTTGATGACGAAGCCAGAGATCATCGCGGCATCGTCGGGGTCGATCACCGTCCTGATGCCGACCAGCTGGGCGATGACACCGCCACGGTCGATGTCGCCGACCAGCACGACCGGCACATTCGCCTTGCGGGCAAAGCCCATATTGGCGATGTCGGACTTGCGCAAATTCACCTCGGCCGGGCTGCCGGCGCCTTCGACCAGCACCAGATCGGCGCGCTCCTTCAGCCGTTCGAAACTCTCCAGCACCGCGCCCATCAGCGACGGTTTCATCGCCGCGTAGTCGCGCGCGCGTGCGGTCGCGATGCGCTTGCCGTGGACCACGACCTGCGCCCCGACATCGGTCTCGGGCTTGAGCAGCACCGGGTTCATGTCGGTGTGCGGCTCGACGCCGGCGGCGAGCGCCTGCAGCGCCTGGGCGCGGCCGATCTCGCCGCCGTCGACCGTGACCGCGGCATTGTTCGACATGTTCTGCGGCTTGAACGGCAGCACCCGCAGACCGTGGCGCGCGAAGGCGCGCGCGAGGCCGGCGACGATGAGCGACTTGCCCACGTCCGAGCCGGCTCCCTGGATCATCAGCGCGCGTGCCATGATGACTTCAGAACTCGACGCCGGCCTGCGCCTTGATGCCGGAGCGGAACGGATGCTTCACGAGCGTCATCTCGGTGACGAGATCGGCGATCTCGACCAACTCGTCCTTGGCGTTGCGACCGGTGAGCACGACATGCGTCATCGCAGGCTTTTGCGTCGTCAGGAATTCGACGACTTCGGCGATGTCGAGATAGTCGTAGCGCAGCGCGATGTTGATCTCGTCGAGCACGACCATGCGCAGCCGCTCGTCGAGGATCAGCTCCTTGGCTTTCTCCCAGCCGGCGCGCGCGGCAGCGATGTCGCGGGTGCGGTCTTGGGTCTCCCAGGTGAAGCCTTCGCCCATCGCATGGAACTGACAGAGTTCGCCGAAATGGTCGGTGAGCAGGCGCCGTTCGCCCGTATCCCAGGCACCCTTGATGAATTGCACCACCGCACAAGGGAAGCCATGCGCGACGCAGCGGACGATCATGCCGAAAGCCGAGGAGGATTTGCCCTTGCCGGCGCCGGTATGGACGATGATCAGGCCCTTTTCGCCGCTCTTGGTCGCCATGATCTTGTCGCGAGCGGCCTTCTTCTTCGCCATTTTGGCGGCGTGGCGGGCGTCGGTTTCCTCGGTCGTGTGGGTTTCCGGTTCAGGCGTCATCGGTCCCGGTCCTTCGGCTTGACAAGTGGCGGCCACCGGCAAATGGTGGCCTGGCGTTGGTTCCTGTCCTATGACAGGCGAAGAGGGAATGCGATAGGGTCCGAATCCGCAAAGATTTGGGTCCAAAATGCAGCCGCCCCCGCGACCGTGACCGGAGAGATGCCCGAAGCCACTGAGTCCCGAAAGGGAATCGGGAAGGCGGGGATCGAAGGGCCAAAACCCTGCTCCGCAAGCCGGGAGACCTGCCAGCGCGGACGAGTTTTGGACCGGCGGACGGGGTGTTCCGCGACGGGGAAGCGGGCCTTTCTGGAG
>Ga0214545_1012768_pt1 | contig 10772 bp, 3 predicted proteins | sample CNSS4metaG_FD_160064 | JGI IMG/M metagenome (GOLD analysis project Ga0214545, IMG submission 160064) | Root nodule microbial communities from cowpea collected in UCLA plant growth center, Los Angeles, California, USA - CNSS4 | ecosystem: Host-associated > Plants > Roots > Nodule | place: USA...
TTTCTTTATATTTTTCCATTTATATAAAGTTTTCTTATTTTTTAATAATTCTTATTTTTAATTTTTACTTTGAATTTTAATTTTTTTCTCTTTTTTTGTACTATTTTTTTCACTTTTTAAATCTTTTATTTCCATTTTTTTTATCTCTTATCTTATATCTCATCTTTTATCTCTTATCTCTTATCTCTTGTCTCTTGTCTCTTCTCTCTTGTCTCTTGTCTCTTGTCTCTTGTCTCTTGTCTCTTGTCCCTTGTCCCTTGTCCCTTGTCCCTTGTCCCTTGTCCCTTGTCACTTGTCTCTTGTCCCTTGTCCCTTGTCCCTTGTCCCTTGTCCCTTGTCCCTTGTCCCTTGTCCCTTGTCCCTTGTCCCTTGTCCCTTGTCCCTTGTCCCTTATCCCTTGTCCCTTGTCCCTTGTCCCTTGTCCCTTGTCCCTTGTCCCTTGTCCCTTGTCCCTTGTCCATTAGCTCTTATCTCTTACCTCTTACCTCTTACCTCTTACCTCTTACCTCTTATCTCTTATCCCTTATCCCTTATCCCTTATCCCTTATCCCTTATCCCTTATCCCTTATCCCTTATCCCTCTCTTATCTCTTACCTCTTACCTTTTATCTCTTATCTCTTATCTCTTATCTCTTATCTCTTATCTCTTATCTCTTATCTCTTATCTCTTATCTCTTATCACTCATCTCTCATCACTCATCTCTCATCTCTCATCTCTCATCTCTCATCTCTCATCTCTCATCCCTTATCTCGCATCTCTCATCTCTCATCTCTTATCTCTCATCTCTCATCTTTCATTTTTTAATTTTTTATCTTATTTTTAATGTTTTTATTTTATTTTTTTGTATTTTTTTCACTTTTTAAATTTTTTATTTCCTTATTTTTTATTTGTCGTTTTTTTTCTTATCTCTTATCACGATTTTCTTTTTTCTTATCTCTTAACTCTTATCTCTTATCTATTATCTCTTATCTTTTATCTTCTTTCTCTTATTTCGTATCTCTTATCTCTTTTCTCTTATCTCTTATCTCTTTTCTCTTGTCTCTTGTCTCTTGTCTCTTGTCTCTTGTCTCTTGTCTCTTGTCTCTTGTCTCTTGTCTCTTATCTCTTATCTATTGTCTATTGTCTCTTATCCCTTATCTCTTATCTCTTATCTCTTGTCTCTTGCCTCTTGTCTCTTATCTCTTATCTCTTACCTCTTATATCTCATCTCTCCTCCATCTCTCGTCTCTCATCTCTCATCTCTCATCTCTCATCTCTCATCTCTCATCTCTCATCTCTCATCTCTCATCTCTCATCTCTCATCTCTCATCTCTCATCTCTCATCTCTTATCTCTCATCTCTCATCTCTCCTCTCTTATTTCTCATCTTTAAATATTTTAATTATATTAGGGACCTACCTGCAAACTTTTTAAATTTATATGGTACCTACCTGCAAAGTTTTTAAATTTATAAGAAACCTACCTGCAAAGTTTTTAAATTTATAGAGACCTACATGCAAATATTTAAAATTTATTAAGGAGCTATATGCAAAGCTTTTAAATTTTTCAACGACCTACCTACAAAGTTTTTAAATTTATCATGGAGCTACCTTCAAAGTTTTTCAATTTAGCAGGGACTTACCTTCAAAGTTTTGAAATTTAGCAGGGATTTACTTGCAATGTTTTTAAATTTATAAGGGATCAACCTGCAAAGCTTTTAAGTTATAAGGGACCTACTTTCAAAGTTTTTTAATTTATCAAGGACCTATCTACAAATATTTTAAATTTCTAAGGGACCTATTTGACAAGTTGGTAAATTTATCAGGGATCTACCTGCAAAGTTTTCATATTTGTTTAGGGACCTCCTTGTAAAGTTTTAAAAATGATCAAGGACCTACCAGCAAAGTTTATAAATTTATCATGAATCTACTTACTAAGTTTTTAAATTTATAAGACACCCACTTGAAAATTCGTGAAATTTATTAGGAACTTATGTACAAAGTTTTTAAATTTATCAGAGGGACCTAACTGCAAATTTTTTAAATTGATCACAGACCTACATGCAAAGTTTTTAAATTTATTAGGGACGTACCTGCCAAGATTTTAAATTTATCAAGGACTTATCTTCAAACTTTTTTATTTTCTAAGGGACCTATACAAAGTTTTTAAATTTATAAAGGAACTACTTGAAAGCAATTTAAATGTAACATGGACCTACCTGCAAAGTTTTTAAATCTACCAGGGGACGTACCTGCAAAGTTTTTAAATTTATAAGAGATCAACTTGCAAAATTTTTAAATTTAACATGGACCTACCTGCAAATATTTTAAATTTATCAAGGACTTACCTGCAAAATTTTAAATTTATCAGGCACCTACATGAAAAGTTTTTCAATTTATATGGGACTTACTTTCAAAATTCTTAAATTTATCAGAGGGACCTACCTGCAAAGTTTTTAAATCTACCATGGGACGTACCTGCAAAGTTTTAAAATTTTTAAGAGATCAACTTGCAAAATTTTTAAATTTAACATGGACCTACCTGCAAATATTTTAATTTTATCAAGGACTTACCTACAAAATTTTAAACTTATCAGGCACCTACATGCAAAGTTTTTCAATTTATATGGGACTTACTTTCAAAATTCTTAAATTTATCAGAGGGACCTACCTGCAACGTTTTTAAATTTATAAGGGACCCACTTGCAAAGTTTTCAAATTTCTCAGGGGCCTACTTGCAAAATTTTTAAATTTATAAGAGGGACTTACTTGCAATGTTTTTAAATTTATCAGAACCTACCTGCAAAGTTTTCAAATTTATTAGGGACTTACTTGCAAAATTTTTAAATTTAACACGGACGTACATGCAAATACTTGAAATGTTTTTAAATTTATAAGGGATCAACCTGCAAAGCTTTTAAGTTATAACGGACCTATTTTCAAAGTTTTTAAATTTATCAGGGACTTGTCTACAAAATTTTTAAATTTATCAGGGTCCTAGTTGCAAAGTTTTTAAATTTATCAAGGACGTATCTGAAAATATTTTCCATTTCTTAGGGACTAATTTGCAAAGTTTTTAAATTTATCAGGGACCTACCTGTAAAGTTTTAAAATTGATCAAGGACCTACATGCAAAGGTTTTTAATTTATCAGGGACCTATTTGCAAAGTTTTTAAATTTAACATGGACTACTTGCAAATATTTTAAATTTATCAAGGACTTACCTGCAAAATTTTTAAATTTATCAAGGACTTATTTATTAGGGACCTACTTGTAAAGTTTTTAAATTTAAGAATGAACTACACTCAAATATTTTAATTATATTAGGGACTTACCTACAAACTTTTTAAATTTATATGGGACCTACCTGCAAAGTTTTTAAATTTATATGGAACCTACCTGCAAAGTTTTTAAATTTATAGGCACCTACATGCAACTATTTAAAATTTATTAGGGACCTATATGCAAAGATTTTAAATTTATCAAAGACCTACCTGCAAAGTTTTTCAATTTATCACGGAGCTACCTTCAAAGTTTTTCAATTTATTAGAGGGACTTCACTGCAAATTTTTAAATTTGTTAAGGACATACTTGCAAAGTTTATAAATTTATCATGAATCTACTTACAAAGTTTTAAAATTTATAAGACACCCACGTGAAAATTCGTGAAATTTATCAGGAACTTATGTACAAAGTTTTTAAATTTACCACAGGGTCCTAACTGCAAATTTTTTGATTTCCTAAGGGACCTATACAAATTTTTTAAATTTATAAAGGACCAACTTAAAAACAATTTAAATTTAACATGGACCTACCTGTAAAGTTTTTAAATTTATAAGGATCAACTTGCAAAATTTTTAAATTTAACATCCACCTTCCTGCAAATAATTTAAATTTATTAGGGACTTACCTGCAAAATTTTAAATTTATTAAGCACCTACATGCAAAGTTTTTAAATTTATGTGGGACTTACTTGCAAAATTCTTAAATTTATCAGATGGACCTACCTGCAACGTTTTTAAATTTATTAGGCATCTACCTGCAAAGTTTTCAAATTTGTTAGGGACCTACTTGCAAAATTTTTAAATTTATCAGAGGGACTTATCTGCAAAGTTTTCAAATTTATTAGAGACTTACTTGCAAACTTTTAAAATATAATAGGGATGTACATGCCAATATTTTAAATTTATCAAGTACTTACCTGCAAAGTTTTTAAATTTAGCAAACACCTACTTGCAATGTTTTTAAATTTATAAGGGATCAACCTGCAAAGCTTTTAAGTTATAAAGGACCTATTTCAAAAGTTTTTAAAATTTATTAGGGAGTTATATGTACAAATTTTAAATTTTTCAGGGACCTACTTTCAAAGTTTTTAAATTTATCGAGGAGCTATCTTCAAATATTTTAAATTTCTTAGGGACCTATTTGCAAAGTTTGTAAATTTATCAGGGACCTACCTGCAAAGTTTTCATATTTATCTAGGGACCTCCCTGTAAAGTTTTAAAAATGATCAAGGACCTACCTGCAAAGTTTTTTCATTTATTAGGGACCTATTTGCAAAGTTTTTAAATTTAACAGGGACTACATGCAAATATTTTAAATTTTTCAAGGATTTACCTGCAAAATTTTTAAATTTATCAAGGACTTACCTTCAAAGTTTTAAATTTATAAGAGACCTACTTGCAAAGTTTTTAAATTTAAGAGGGAACTACCTCCAAATATTTTAATTATATTAGGGACCTACCTACAAAGTTTTTAAATTTATAAGGGACCTACTTGCAAAGTTTTTAAGTTTATCAAGGACTTACCTGCAAAATTTTAAATTTATCAGGCACCTACATGCAAAGTTTTTAAATTTATATGGGACTTACTTGCAAAATTCTTAAATTTATCAGAGGGACCTACCTGCAACGTTTTTAAATTTATAAGGTACCTATCTGCAAAATTATCAAATTTGTCAAGGACCTACTTGCAAAATTTTTAAATTTATCAGAGGGACTTACCTGTAATGTTTTTAAATTTATCAGGGACCTACCTGTAAAGTTTTCAAATTTATTAGGGACTTACTTGCAAAGTTTTTAAATTTAACAGGGACTACATGCAAATTTTTTAAATTTATCAAGGATTTACCTGCAAAATTTTTAAATTTATCAAGGATTTATGTTCAAAGTTTTAAATTTATAAGGGACCTACTTGCAAAGTTTTTAAATTTAAGAGGGAACTACCTGCAAATATTTTAATTATATTAAGGACCTACCTACAAACTTTTTAAATTTATAAGGGACCTATATGCAAAGCTTTTAAATTTATCAAGGACCTACCTACCTGCAAAGTTTTTAAATTTATCACGGAGCTACCTTCAAAGTTTTTCAATTTATTTGAGGGACCTCACTGCAAATTTTTAAATTTATTAAGGACATACCTACAAAGTTTATAAATTTATCATGAATCTACTTACAAAGTTTTTAAACTTATAAGACACCCACTTGAAAATTCGTGAAATTTATCAGGAACTTATGTACAAAGTTTTTAAATTTATCAGAGGGACCTAATTGCAAATGTTTCAAATTGATCACAGACTTACATGCAAAGCTTTTAAATTTATCAGGGACGTACATGCCAATTTTAAATTTATCAAGGACTTATCTGCAAACTTTTTAATTTTCTAAAGGACCTATACAAAGTTTTTAAATTTATAAAGGACCTACTTGAAGGCAATTTAAATTTAACATGGACCTACCTGTAAAGTTTTTAAATTTACCAGGGAACGTACCTGCAAAGTTTTTAAATTTATCAAGGAGTTACCTGCAAAATTTTAAATTTATCAGGCACCTACATGCAAAGTTTTTAAATTTATATGGGACTTACTTGCAAAATTCTTAAATTTATCAGAGGGACCTACCTGCAACGATTTTAAATTTATAAGGTACCTATCTGCAAAATTATCAAATTTGTCAAGGACCTACTTGCAAAATTTTTAAATTTATCAGAGGGACTTACCTGTAATGTTTTTAAATTTATCAGGGACCTACCTGTAAAGTTTTCAAATTTATTAGGGACTTACTTGCAAAGTTTTTAAATTTAACAGGGACTACATGCAAATTTTTTAAATTTATCAAGGATTTACCTGCAAAATTTTTAAATTTATCAAGGATTTATCAGGAACTTATGTACAAAGTTTTTAAATTTATCAGAGGGACCTAATTGCAAATGTTTTAAATTGATCACAAACTTACATGCAAAGCTTTTAAATTTATCAGGGACGTACATGCCAATTTTAAATTTATCAAGGACTTATCTGCAAACTTTTTAATTTTCTAAAGGACCTATACAAAGTTTTTAAATTTATAAAGGACCTACTTGAAGGCAATTTAAATTTAACATGGACCTACCTGTAAAGTTTTTAAATTTACCAGGGAACGTACCTGCAAAGTTTTTAAATTTATTAAGGAGTTACCTGCAAAATTTTAAATTTATTTGAGGCACCTACATGCAAAGTTTTTAAATTTATATGGGACTTACCTGCAAAATTTTTAAATTTAGCAGGGACCTACTTGCAATGTTTTTAAATTTATAAGGGATTAACCTGCAAAGCTTTTAAGTTTTAAGGGACCTATTTGCAAAGTTTTTAAATTTATCAGAACATTCCTTCAATGTTTTTAAATTTATGAGGGACTTACTTGCAAAGTTCTTAAATTTATAAGGGATTTACTTGCAAAGTTTCTAAATTTAACAAGGACTTACTCGGAAATATTTTAAATTTATGAAGGACCTACTTGTAAAACTTTTAAATTTATCAAGGGCCTACTTGAAAGTTTTTTAATTTATCACGGACCTACTTTCAAAGTTTTTCAATTTATTAGAAGGACCTTCCTGCAATTTTTTAAATTTATTAGGGATATACCTGCAAAGTTTTTAAATATATCATGAACATACCATCCAAGTTTTTAAATTTATCAAATGAACCTTATTACAAATTTTGAAATTTAACAAGACTTACCTGCAAAGTTTTTAAATTTATTAGAGACCTATTTTCAAAATTTTAAATTTATCAGGGACCTGCCTACAAAATTTTTAAATTTATTATTAAATTTTTAAATTTATTAGAGACCTACCTACAAAATTTTTAAATTTATCAAAAATTACTGACAAAGTTTTTTAATTTAAAATGTATCTATTTGTAAATATTTTGAATTTATCATAAACTTTTCTCCAAATTTTTAAATTATAAGAGACCTATCCATAAATCTTTTAAATTTAATTAAGGGACAAATTTAAGAATAGATGAGGTTTAAAAGGATGAACGTAAAAAGTCAATAAGAAACAATTATATCTCTGCACACATTAAACAATATAATATGATCATTTGTGCATAAGTAACATCGTTTAAGTGCATAACTAATTACACTTACTATAATATTATCATGCAATTTTTGTTTACCATAAATGTAAAATAATTTTATATATCAATGTAAAATAAATGTAAAATAAAAAAACTAATTAAACTAATTTTTGCACGAAAACTAATTTTATATATCAATGTAAAATAAATGTTTTTCACAAATGAATATGCTGATATATATACTAATAAAAAAAAGTAAATAGTGATTATTTGAATTAGCTAATTTAACTACAAAATAATATAATATGTAAGATTTAAAAGAGAAAATAGTTCATCGAATACCATGTTAATCCACTCAACCAACTCATTCATTTTGGGGTTAAATATACCGAGTCAAATAAGCGTGAGTTTAAAATAATTGATACTTTAATTTATCTTAACATGCTTAATTTAAAAAAAAAAAGTTAAATAAATGATGAAGAAGGTCGAAACCTAAATACTGAACCATAGACCTAACTGTGCGTTAGATCACCTATTCACATCCCTCTCTAATTAAAATAATTGTGTGGGAAAATATAGCGACAAATTATTTTCAGAGAACATTATCATTATTACTATTTTAAAATTTTCAAAAATAAAACCAAATATAAAAAATAAAAAATTTGATTCTGAAAAATCTAATAAGAATTGATCGTAAGAAAGACCTGGTAAGATTTAAGTGAATAAAGGTGGAGTTTGATACAGTGGAGAAAAAGGGAGAAAATGTTGAGTGTGGAGGTGTTAGGCTTCCACATGGCGAAAATAGACCTTTTCAAATTCATTGATGCGTCGCAGAAGAAAGTAGTTGGGAGCAGTTGGGAAATGACGATGCAGTGCTCATTTCTTCTCTCTTTCTCTCTCTCACAGACACACGTTTTTTCGCAAGAAGCCATGGGCAACACATCTTCCATGCTCACCCAATACGACATCGAAGAGGTTCAGCAACACTGCCAACACGCTTGTAACTAACTACCTCCAAATCCTTCAATTTTTTAATTTCATTTACGTGTCTTTGATTTTCGCGTGTGCGTGTGTAGTTACGCAGCAGGAGATTGTTTCTCTGTACCAACGTTTCTGTCAACTCGATCGCAACAACTGCGGTTTCATCTCTTCCGATGAATTCCTCTCCATTCCCGAATTCGCCGTTAATCCTCTCTCTCAGGTCTCTCTCTTTCTCTCGATTCAATTTCCATTCAATTCAATTGAGGTCTTGACATTGATAACATTGCAGAGTTTGTTGAGGATGCTGGACGGATTGAACTTCAAGGAATTCGTGGCCTTCTTGTCTGCCTTCAGTCCCCGCGCCACTCTTCACCAAAAAATTTTATGTAAGTTATAATATGAAAATTATCGATTTATTTTCTCTTTGTTCAATCGAAGACAGATAAATCGCATCATTGTTTTAATTTTGCTTCTTCATTTCGCAGTCATTTTCAAGGTGTATGATACCGATTGCAATGGAAAAGTGACCTTCCATGACATGCTCAGGGCTTTGAGGGATTTGTCAGGATCCTTCATGTTCGAGCAACAGAGAGAGGTCACTTTATTCTTTTGCTGCCTTTTGCTGATGCTGTTCGGTTTTTCTTTTCTTCTTTCCATGTAGTACACTGCAATTTATTGCTTGGTTTGTTTGACAAAAACTTGGTTTTACCAGTAATTACGAAGTTGCTTTCACTTTAGTTTTTATGCACTTAGAGTATAGAAAGTGCTTTACTACCAATTACAAATTCTTATTCATATGACTTTTTAAAATAGTATTAGGGAGTGTTGATTGAGTTATAAACTTTTCAGGGCTTGTTTTGCATTCTTATAAACAAAAAAACCTTTTAAATGTACAAATCAATAAATTTATTATGTATGACCGTTTGTAATATAAATAACACAGCAAAATGTCCCTAAAGATGATGCTATTTGCTCTTTTATTTTCCAGTGTTAAAGATTGTATAGGAAATCAAAAACAAAACGTCATACTTCTGTAATTGTGTGTATTAATGTGTCGTGAAAACATTTCGCAAATCATAGAGGTATTGGCCTTTCACTGTCAACTTTCTGGTTATCTATCAAACCAATGTTTTTGTTCGATTATTATTCTGGCCCACATAACATCAGGGGAAACACATTACCGGTTACTTCTCACCTTTGTTCCTTTGAAATAAAGTTTTGGAATTGGATGTTTCAAGTAATTAGAATTTAGAAGTACCAATGACAGTATTCCTTGTATATAAGAGTATGAGCCACGTAAGCCGGAAACTAAGCAAAAGACAATATGTAACTAAGAGATGAGATAAACCTGTCTTTGAAAACTTGTTATCTTTTACAAGGCTCTCAACTTGTAGCTCTAATTGCACTTTTAATCCTTTTAAGATGAAATGAGAAGAGTGTTTCCTAGCTTCCATGTTGTATCTGTCTATATGTTACCAGGTGAAAACATCTTTATCATTCTTTTATAAAAAACATAGAAGCACAATCCTTTATTAACCAAGAAAAGTATTTATATGAAGTGTATAATCCATGTATGTTCTGTAATATCTCAGTTGCCAAATATATAAAAGGATGATGTGATCTGCTTATAATATAACAGCATAATGCATCCTCTTTCCTTTTGTATATGCAGGAAGTTCTGACACAGGTCCTTGAGGAAGCTGGGTATGCAAAGGATTCTTCATTAGTCTTGTCTGACTTCGTGAAGGTACTGAAATTTGCATGACTTGCTTCTCTAGAAATCTTAAGTTTAGTTTATACAATCTTTTTAAAAGGAAAGTACACACTAAGTGATAGTGCATTGAGTCTTCTATTATTTTTGGTGTTTCTCCTTCATATCTATTATGATCTTACCATTAACTTCCAAGATACGGAAAGTTTACCAGAATATGATTTTAACGCTGGATAGGGCCTGAACATAGATGTAAAGAAGGAAATAAAGTAACAATGCAATGATGAATTGATAATGTCAAATGAGAGTTCTATTTTATTGATTTATCTGTAAATTAGAAGGCACAGTTGCCCATATGATGCATATATATTAGCTTGCAGTGGTAAAGGTCTCTTACTTTCACCTGCCAATATGTTAAACCAACGTAATTATCTTCATTTGGTTCATAGGTTGCGATTAATATTGCATTTTCATACTCATGACTCTCTAAGGGTCATACAACAGAATTCTAGCTCATGATTGCTTGAGGATCTTAAATCCTCATAACCATTCTGGTTTTACACCGTGCATACTGAAAACTTCTCTTAGTTTGACATTTGTTACTGTGCTACCTTTCTTATGGAAATGCTTGACCATCATCCCTTTTGCTGATAGATTCTTGGCAATTCGGGTTTGAAGATGGAAGTAGAGATTCCGGTGGATTAGAGAGAGGATAGCACTATTGCCTAGCATAATTTATATATATATATATATATATATAT
>Ga0214545_1012777_pt1 | contig 10764 bp, 10 predicted proteins | sample CNSS4metaG_FD_160064 | JGI IMG/M metagenome (GOLD analysis project Ga0214545, IMG submission 160064) | Root nodule microbial communities from cowpea collected in UCLA plant growth center, Los Angeles, California, USA - CNSS4 | ecosystem: Host-associated > Plants > Roots > Nodule | place: USA...
TCTTTTCTCTCATATAATCTGTTGTAATTTTGATTATTATAGTGATTGAGTTAATCTCCTTGTTTAAGAGATTAACAACTGGACGTAGGGTCTTTTGATCCGAACCAGTATAAATATCAGTGTGCATTCTCTTCCCTTAAACTCCTTATTTATCTGCACTTGCATTTAAAGTAACTATTACTTTAAGTTAATTAATTAAATTTTGAGAAAAATTTTAAAACCTGTCAAGAATTTTAAAAATCCAATTCACCCCCCCTCTTGATTTTTGACCATTGTTTAGTCATTCCGCTGCGCGATACCAACAAAATTAAAAAGCAAAGAGACCATGTGTAAAAAGAGAAAGAGAAGGAAAGAAGAGATAGAAAGGAAGAGGAAAGGAAAGAATCTAACAAGACGCTAAGAGAAAAGAGAGAAAAAATAAAGGTTGAAAAGAAAGAGAAAGAGGAAGAAGAAATCCTACTCAAGAAATGAGTGCTACTAAAGGCACCTCCCACCCCCACAATTCTCATTGAAACAGGAATTTTAAAAGGAGTGCTCAAATCTATTAACTCTTCTCATTTCATCAATCATTCTCATTTTTTCAAACTAATCTTACTTTTGCTGAGTTTTTCAAGCCAATTTCCCTTCCCATTGTTTTAAACTCCTTAAAAGATTTTGAAAAATATACTTTGAGTTAATGTTGCCTACTAGTTTAAGTTAACTCAAAGTACACCAAATCATTTTGGTTAAGTATGTCTTGTTCATTTTCAACTAACTTTCAACAATACAACAAGACCTTCTTTTGTCCTCTACTTTAGATATACTCTTGCTTATCAATTAGATCTTCCTTATGAGTATGGTGTTCATTCCACTTTCAATATATCTCATTTAAGTCCTTTTGTATGATCCATGGATGATGAACACCAAGATTTGAGGGCAAATCCTCTTCAAGGGGGAGAGGATGATGTGACCCCAACAAGCCCAAGCTCAAGTGCATCAACAAGCCCAAGCCCACATCAAGGCCCAATCACTATAAGCATGATGCGAAAGATTCACATGGACATTTCACAAGGTGATCAAGTCAATCATGGGCTTTTTACATTATTCACACGGGCTAAAGAAATCTACAAAATGAGTTGATGCATGAAGGAAGTAGTCTATATTTAAATTGGGTCATTACTTAGGCTTTTCTTTCGATAAAAATCTAGAATATTTTTGGATCAATTGGGCCGAGCCCAATTTGCTATTTTTGGTCGAGCCTAATTTGCTATTTTTGGCCGAGAATTCCTTGGTTGTCTCTTCATTTAGATGCAAGCAAAGCAAGGAGCATGTGATGGTAGCATGGAGCATGTGACTTTAGCAAGGAGAGTGTGACATGCCACTTGGCATCATCAAGACTCATCTCCTACATCACATGGTCTCTAATCCAGCTTCTCCTCCAAGCTACATTTACATTTCATCTTTGTTGCATTTCCTTCTCATTTGTCCGGCTATGTGCCTATAAATAGAGCCATTCAACTATTGTAATGGTTACTCTTGAATTGCTAATAGATGCTAGTGTTGAGATCACTCCACACTTCTATTAATTTGAGAGCATACATGGCTATTCTTCTCCTTCCTCTCCTTTAGCCACCTTCCACACTATAGCACCACTTTTACTCTTCATCTTCACCAAAAACCTCCATTATCGAGAGCTCTTCTTATTCATATAATCAATTTCACTGCACTTCATCTTCTTCTTGTCCTCCATGGATTTCCTTCCAATTATCCATCAAGGACGTCCATCACAATTTAACTCAAAAATAGCTTGAAAGACTTATATGGATTGATTCAAATAAGCAATAAAAGTGTGAGCCAAACCTCATGTCATGCTAAAACACACAAGAATAGTTAAAAGATTGTATAATTCAAAGTTCTTGAAACTTTAAAACACAAATCAAGAGAGAAGGGATAGAGTCAAGCACAAGGACACAAATTTTTTATACTAGTTCACTTAAATCCAAGCTATATCCAGTTTATCAAGGCAACCTGAGCCTTACTTGCACTATATCAAAAGATTTACATAGTCCATAAGATTGCACTTTCAAAATAAGCAAAAATACAAACCAAGACTCTTGAATCCCACAAGAATCTCAACAAGCACAGCAATATCCCACTTACAAACCTTGAAAACCACTAGGTAACACCTAGAAACTTGAGAAAGATCAAACCTGAATGAAGGTTCTCCCTAGCCTACCAAACCTCTTTCTCCAAGTTCCTAAAAAAAGAGAAATTGCTCCAAGAAAGGACAAAGATCAATCACCAATGGTTGCACTTATGTATAATCCAGAGAGAGAAAGTTTTTCCCAAAATATTAAATGATTTCGCGCTCAAAATTGCAAGTCTTACCTCTCTCTCTGAAAACTTTGAACTTATAGTCCATCTGTTAGCATATTCAGTAGGTTGATTTTTGATAGCCTCCCCCTCAAGCTAGGTTGGGTCAAAGCTTGAAATTGTGACTATGGTGGATGGTGGATTCGTGGAAGCTTGGTGTTGAGAGAAAATGGCTATTAGTTTTGGATATTTAATGGTGGGATGAAGGTTGTTTGTGGAGCTCTAAGAGAGGTTAGGCCAACTCTAGAGAAATGGGTGCTAGAGGGACCTCTTGGGATGCTCTAGCAAGTGACTAAGAGAAGAAGTATGGGTTAAAACTAATTTTGGCAGCATAAAATTATCATTCTCAAAGTGAGAAATACATGGGGGGACACCTCTATTTATAGAGTAATGTGTCTCCAAAATGGTCCAAAAACTAAAATGCTAACATGCACCAAAACCCTAACATACTATCTTGGTAAAGGAGAGTTTGACATGTGACAATCCTCACTCTCACAAAACGAACCACTCATATGTTATCATGTGAAAAACTACTTTATGAAAAGCCTTTCTTATAGGACAATGACACATGGCCACTACCTTTGTAAGAGAACTCTTCATTAAGGGATGAAGGAGAGCTTGACATATGGCAATCCTCACTTTAACAAAATGAACCACTAATGTGTTGCCATGTGAAAAGCTACTTTATGAAAAGCCTCTCCTATAAGACAATGACATATGGTCACTACCTTTGTAAGAGAACTATCCATTAAGGGCTTGCCATGTGGCATATGTTGGACGCCCTTCCTAAACTAGCAAAATTAGCATAATTAAACATCAAAGAATTGCTTAAGCTAGGCGCATATGATGCTCCCTACTCAAGCAATATTATTTTTAAAACCCTACACTATATCGCCCGTAAAACAAGGCCTTCAAAGGAAAACCTACACTACATGACCCTTAATACAAGGTCTAAAAATGCTCCATGATGGAAAGGAGTTTAGCTTCACCTTGACATGATGGCCCAAGAAAGACAATAACCTTTAAAACGAATTTGGACTAATAAGCCAATTTCACCCACATTCAAATCAAGAAACTAGTAGCATAACCCTTTAAAGAAAACTGCACTATGCTTCACCAAATAGAAAGTTTCGTCTTGGCTTAAGGAAGCTAAATGTTCAAATTAATTTTGTTTTCTTTCTTCTCCAAACTAGTTTCCCAAAGGTTTTAAGGCAAGAGATTGTGGTGTCTTGAACACTTAGTCCTTTCTTTTCAGGTCAAAATCCATTTCAAGGAACATACACCAAGCAAGATATATGGTTCACGCAAAAGTTCAAGCACTTTGAATACAACAAGAGAAAACTTGAACTAGCATATGACATATTACTCAAGCAAAAGTTAGGAACATTTAAAGACTCAACATGACATACACAAAGATGCAAACATGTAGCTATCATGCATTTAAACTCATGGATTTTAAGCTCAATGACTAAGCATCCAAAGACATGTTATCCAACCACATTTAGGAGCAAAAGAGTCACAAAACCGAAGCCAAAATTGCCACAACATAAGCTGAAAATGTTGTTTTTCGTATTCTCGGCAGTTCTGACCTTTGCTCACTCATTTGATCATAACTCTCTCCACAGAACTCTAAATACGTTCATTCTATTTTTGTTGGAAACTAGACTCACAGGGCTTTCGTTTGATGTAAAGAACATTACTTTTGGACCACTGAGACAACTGCAGTATGTTTTTAAAAAATGCATAAGTTGCTGCCAGCACTGTTTTTATGTGGACCATTCAAAGATAGCTACACAAGACAAGGTAGGAACATCAAAACACCATATTCAAGGACAACCAAAGCTCTAGATACCAAATGATGTAGGATTATATTGTTTCTTTTTAAGACTTATGAATATGGTGATGATTGATTAAGAAAACCAAGGAAATCTTCACTGGACATTATGATAGCAAGTTATCTAGATGTGAAGGTTCCTTTCCAATGTTCTAGAGAGGAGGAGAATGGATTAATGGAAAGTAAGAAACCAAAAGGAAAAACATATACTAGAAACAATATAAACCGAGAAGAGTAAAGAAACATAAAATGAAAAGCAAGGGAAAGGGTAGGAATAGAGGATTCACGCCACTACAAGGCTAGGCCAGAAGAAGCCATGGCAACCTTGAAGATGAGTGGTGTATGCCGGCACTTGCCAAGGCAAGATAAGGCTTGAAAGAACTCCACTCCCTAAGGAGGAATGCTCTCACAAAAAGGTTGAAACATAAGTTAGAGGTCCCCTTAAATAGACAAGTCTAGGGGCTCCTTAGCAAAACAACTAAGTTAAAGGCTTATAAAAGAAACCTAGCATGTTCTAGGAAGTAGGTCATCCTAGGGTGCACATGAGTGAATTTTCGTCCAAGCCATCTAGGTGGCAAGTCTTCATGGCCAAGGCTCCTAAAGGAGGGTTCTTGAACTTTCTAAAAGTCTTGGTGTCAAAGGCATGTGGACCTCCCCTTTCTAGATGCTTCTAGAAAGTCTTCATTCTCTCTCTTCCTTAGGACGCCAAGTGTCTCCTATGTGGTCCACCTCCTTTCTTATTCCTACAAAAGCAAATTAAGGAATTTATTAGCATGTTAGTTTAAGGTTAAGCTAATCTTGGGTCAACAAGTCAACCCTTAAGTCAAGGTCAACAAGTCAACTCAAAATAGTCAACCACAACCAACTTTAAGAAATTGAAACTAAAGAAATGCAAAATAAGTATAGAGAGGATAACGCCTTCTCTTTTGTCATGCTCCTAGTGATCCTCCTAGGGTTTGCCTCCTTGGCACTTGATGAGGTGGTTACATCTTCATCAATATTTGTAAATGTTAAGCTAGAAGTAGGCCTCTTAAAATTTTATTGAAACCGAAGGCACATTTAATAAAAACAATTTTGTTCACCTTGAGATAATTATAACCATGGTGGTAACAGTAATTTTAAGTGTATTTTTATGAAATGTGAGGAGAAATTTGAAGAAATATGTGAACTTGAAAAATTTTCAAAATAAGGAGAAGGTATAAAGAATAGAAAAGGATTTAAAGAATAAGTTACTCCCCTTAAGAGCTTGGTTTCAATTAGTAGGGAAGGAATTGGGGATGATGGCTCCTTAGGCTTAATTCCTCTCCTTTCCTCTTTTTCTCTCTCAAATCCTTATTTTCTCTCTTCTCCCTTTTCTCTTTTGCAAGCTCTAATCTTTCTTATTCTGTAATTTCTCTCTTCCTTTTCTCTTCTTTCCTGCACATTTTTCTCTTTATTCTCTTCATCTTTTCCCTTGCTCTCATTTTTCTTTCTTTCCTTTTTCTCTCTTCTTTCTCTTTATTTTCTACTTTTCTCTTTCTCTTCTAATTTCTTTTGTTCCTCCTCTAACTCCCTCAACTTTTTATTTAAAATTGTGAGTTTCTCCTCCTTCCTTCATTTTAACTTTTCTATCTCTTTATCTCTCTCAAAGGAAGGGGGAACGAATGTTGTTGTCATGCATGGTCTCAACTCACACAAATTTTAAATGGGAGATTATCTTCCTTTTTCAATTCTTGACTGCCTATATTCCCAACACTCTTTTGCATGTCCTATGAAGCTAGAAATACACAAACTAAGTATGTAATATTTACCCCTATTACTATAGAATGGATGCAACTCTTTTATTTTCCTTTCCCATGCTAAATATGCCAATGCATTTATGTCCTCACCAAAGGAAGGAATGTTACCCTCAGATGTATGATACATCTTGTAACGTCCCTATTGGAAATTACTTAATTAATTTAAATAAAGAACCAATTTCTTTAATAACCTCATATTTTCATTATTCCCAAACGCGGCAAAATTCAAAACCAATTACCGAGGTGCCATAATTTAAACAATATTAGTGTAATAACTTATTACAAATTCCAAAAATATTCTGATAAGGTAAAAGAAAAGACATAATAGATTTCCTAGCTCCAACCCAAGCTATCCCCTCTATCCGTCTCACGCATTAGCAGCATCACTTGTATCATCAACTGCTCCCGTGTAAAGAATTACACGATCATCGCCAAGCACAAATAGAAATGGTGAGCTCAGTAATATAAGAAATCACACAAATTAAATAATATATAAAGACCTAGTTATATTATCATAGTTAGACCTTGGCCAAGTCCTTAATACCCCAAGACTTTTCAACCTTCAATTCACATAACAAGATTAACCATAGACTCAGGATTTATGATGCTCACATAAAGCTGCCCGCTTGTGGTCCTACCTCTACGAACCTCCCCGCTCGTAGTCCTACTTTACGTACCTGCCCACCCGTAGTCCAACACACTTGATCCACCAACTATGTACCTCCCCGCACGCAGCATCTCTCAAATGTGAGCACGGAACATACGAACCTACCTCGCTCGTATCCCCACATGAGAGTAACTAGGTATGAACCTCCCCGCTCATACCATCACGTGTTAACCACCATCCATGAACCTATCCGCTCATGGCACAACATCTCCCGATCCATGTCCGCATAAATGCGTACAACAATACACACAAACTACACTAAACTCGCTTGGGCTAGGAGCCTTAGCTTAAGCGACCAGGCCTGTCTCACTTAGGCTAAGCGTCCTCGCCTTAGCAAGAATGCTACAGGGACTTAACGCGAGGTCTCGCTTAGGCGAACCCTTCTCGCTTGGGCGAAATCATCCCTCGCCCCACACCAAGTCTCTCGCCTAGGCGGCGAGACAAGCATCAACACACTCATCCTGTCACGATCTCTCGCTTAGGCGAGTACCTCTCGCCTGAGCGAGTTGCTCAGTCGCCCAAACCATACACTCCTTGCCTGAGCAAGACCTTCGAGCACAACTTCTCAACTACTCGATTTCTCGCTTAGGCGAGCTGTTCTCGCCCGAGCGAGATGCTTGAACACAAACCAGGTTTTGCATTTCTGCTATTCTCGCCTAGGCGAGCCTCGCTAGCTTGGGCGAGAATAGCAGACATTCTCCCTGTCATGCACTCAGAAACCAAACCAATTTGCCTAAAACCACATCCAACTTTACCAAGCAATTCATCACCGAGTATAAGCATTATGAACATAATTGGAACCCCATATTGAAAACCAAAATTTGAAATTGAACCTTGATCCACAAATAGTACAGAAAATCCCATTATTCCCATACAAGCAAACCCCCAATTCACACTACACTGAGCACGAAATTTCATGACAATGATACATTTATTCATGCATATTTCAGAATAGGCGAATTTATTAACAATCAGAATTTTACATACAATAGAGCTCCCCTAACCTAGTTTTCCTTTGCTTAAAACAGTGAAAGTGATAACTCTTCTTGCCCCAAAATTGACTTCCCTTGATGCCTTCCAAATTCAGCTCACGTGAATCCCTCTAACTCACTTTTTCACTCCAAAACTCGTGCTCATCCTCCTAATTACCTAAATTTCCCTTTTTATATGGTTCCTAATTGTGGTAAATGGCAAAAGAACGAAAATTGGTCTTTTTAATGTCTATAATTACCATTATGGTTGTTTTTCTCAACTCCCTTGGAGGCCCATTGCTTCTAGGTTTTTTCGCACCCTTTCACATTCAAGTCATCATTATATTAGCTAAAATAAAGAAATCAATTTCCTTCTCAGCAAGGTTCGAACACACAATCATGGAATCATAAAGTCAAAGCATAAGCAATTCAACCAATCATGTTTCGTGATAATTCCTATAATTATATAATTATGTTATCACTCACATAATCATGCATATTATTAAAATTAATAATAAATCAAACAACACATAAATGGCATACATAGGACTCGAACTTAAGTCCTCTCACACAACCAAGTACTCTCAACCACTTGAGCTAGTACTTTTCTACGTCACAACAATTAACATTAAATGTCTTAAAGGCTACTACTACCCGCATTTATTAATAATTATTTAAATTTCGCGGGTCTTACACATCTCATCCTTACTATGCTTATTTATATGCAACATACTATCATATGAATAAGAACTCATTTTTAAAATCAATTTTGAATCAAATAAAATTTCTCAACAATTTTTACAAAGAAATTGATGTGGAATTTCTAAAGAGAAATTATAATGAAAATTTTCTGAAGATGATCCCAAGAAAGGGAGGTGATGAAACTCATTAAATGAGATTGATGGAAGGAGGAGCCTTCATGGATGATTGGCATAGAACCTAGTGTTTAAGGGAAGCTAGGATGGTGTAGAATTGAATGGTGGTAGAGAGAACTCTAAGAGGTTCAGCCAACTTAGAGGAGGAGGGCTAAAGGAAATCTTAGAGAATTCTCTAGCTAAGGGTGACTCTAAAAAGCCAAGGTAGTATAGTGATCTCAACAGCATAACATTGCATTCATTCAAGAGTGATTTACAAAGGGGTGGAAACCTTCATTTATAGTAGAAGGCAAGCTCAAATGCAAGCTAAATGGTATAGGAAATTAAATGCAAATGTTAGATATAGATCTAAATCTAACTTCCTAGATCCACATTTCATGGATCACTTGCCATGTGTAGGGATGGCAACAAGGTGCGTGTAGACGGATTTCGCTATCCCATACCCATCCCCAAAGAAAATATTCATCCTCATACCAAAACCCAATGGGTATCCAACTTTTATGCCATTCCCATCCCCACCGGGTAACGCGTATATTCTCGTACCCATACCCATACCCATACCCGCTTTCTTACCGTTTCAATATTAATTAATTAATTTTTATAAAATAACAAAAAACTAAAGTAAAGGAAACATAATATTATCAAATATTCAATATTAACAAGATGAATGTTTATTCGATATGAAATATTTAAAAAATATTATAAATGTATACATTTCAAAATAGAATATCAAATAAAATTTCATGAGAACAAAAATATTTATTAAATTTCCAAACATTAATGGAACCTAGTTGATAAAATTTAAAAATATTCCTAAAAAATAAAAGAGGAAAAAAATCAAATTAAAATATATTTAAATGTGTATTTACTTCAATTTTTTAAGTTCTAATGTGTAACACCCCATTTAATTAATAAACATAATTAAAGGAAACGTCACACTAATATAATATAACAGCGTAGTACCGGAGTTTAAACTTAACTCCTTACAATAATCCAAGGCACACCACGGTGCCAAAAAACCAAACCAGAAACAAAGTGCAACATAATCAAAATAGGGAATTAAAAGATAGACTAGTACATGGGCCATAGCTCAGAAAGAAAGCCCAAAAAGTTTTAGATCCAATCCAAGCAGAACATACAACAACAAATAGTGGGGTAAGCTAGAGTAGAAAACAATTTATCAGGTAGTCACATACCATCACTCAATCCAAGTAGTATTTATAAATCATCCAACATGTTATGACTTTCTCAAGCAATACACTAGACTCTGACTCGACTCATTCGGATACATATAATCTAGTCGGATTCAGCAGATGTTTGCACTTGTAGTGGATACCTCTGCTCACCCCCGAGCTGCTCACCCTCGAGCTATGTGTTACAAGTGTTACAATGAATCAATCCCCCACACACAAGGGTAGCCCTTAATGAGTTTCAGGCCTCCTGCTACTCTCACCACAAGAGTCAGTCTGTTATAAGTGAGACTAACTGAGTCCTTAGAGTGTCAGGATGCAATCCTTATTTTGAATCCTTACCGAATTATATAGATGGGGCACCACCATGGACACCCACTAACAGGGGCCATGGAATTACGTCCCGACCACTGAAGCAGGACCCTGAAATCTCACCTAGAGATTTCAAGGAATTACGCACTAACACAGACCAATCATGCTCAATCAATCAGGTAATATTTATCATACACATAACCTCATGCCAACCCTTTTCAACCAATCCTCATTCATATCCAATTATTGAATCCATACCAACTCATCCTTTGTATGTCACATCAATGCCATGCCTCTTTGATACCAACCATGTCATTTAATTTACATGCCAAGTTCATACCAAACCCATCATTCACCATCCATAAATCCCATCACTCATACATAATCGTTCATCACATATTTTTACCATAACAAATATATCCAAGCAAATGCCAACCATCCAAGAACAAGAAACAACCAAACACCACACCGCCCTCGCCCAACTCCTCGCTCAGGCTGAAGGGTCTTGCTCAGGCGAGCCCCCTTCGCCTAGGCGAGGGCTCAAAAAGGGGAACAGTAACCTCACGCGGGATCTCGCTTAGGCGAGACCCCTTGATGAGTCATTATTTTCTTCCATTTCACTAGCCTTTATGTACCCATTAGACAGTTGATTAATGCCTAATTGTTCATCATTAGAGTGTTTTTCATCTGTTGGGCTTTATTGGGCCACTGTTCCGAATTTGGACTAATTTCACATTATTTGGCCTAATTTTTGTTTTTAATTATTTTTAGGTATTTGGGTGAAG
>Ga0214545_1012781_pt1 | contig 10759 bp, 3 predicted proteins | sample CNSS4metaG_FD_160064 | JGI IMG/M metagenome (GOLD analysis project Ga0214545, IMG submission 160064) | Root nodule microbial communities from cowpea collected in UCLA plant growth center, Los Angeles, California, USA - CNSS4 | ecosystem: Host-associated > Plants > Roots > Nodule | place: USA...
TCTGTAGTAGACAACGCTACACACCTTTGTAGTCTTGATTGCCAAGCCACAGCTCCCCCTGCAAACTTTATCAAATAGCCCGAAGTGGACTTTCTGGAATCAATATCCCCAGCCAAATCTGAGTCTGAGTAACCCATCAAAGTAGGTTTATCACCTCCAAAACAAAGCTTCATATCAACTGTACCATGAAGATACCTCAAAATCCATTTCACAGCATTCCAATGCTCTCTACCTGGGTTTGACAAAAATCGACTAACTGTACCAACAGCATGTGCAATATCTGGTCTTGTACACACCATCGCATACATCAAACTGCCCACCGCAGATGCATAAGGAACTCTACTTTCTCATTTCTGGTCAATGTGGGACTTAGACTCACACTTGGATTCCTAACATTCTCCCCCTCAAGGGTGAGTCCCTTCAACCACATTGGTACACTCCCCCTCCAGCGGAAGCATTCCCAACCACGAGTACCCCTTCTCGTACCGCCGTTCATCTTAACGGGACACGCTTACCTGGAACTCTTTGCCAGGAAGACTTTCGATACAGGGACCTTACTGCACTCGTCTGAACCGATTTTAACCATCGGCTCTGATACCACTTTGTCAGGTTTTACAGAGGGGGTTTCACTGGGGAGAACAACACCAATGAGATCTGAGCCTAACCACATAAGACACTGACACCACTCTCAACCCAAAACCTTAAGGCAATGGGTTTATGGGCCTTGATCCTTATATGGTGCTCTACTTTCTCAATTCTGGTCAATGTGGGACTTAGACTCACACTTGGATTCCTAACAAAAACAACACCTAAAAAGAAATAGAAGTAATAAAAATTTTCAAAACAATCACAATAAGAAACAAAATAAGAGTTGAAAGTAAAGTATTTTACTCAAAGTAGAAACTTTCAGGACTAATATCCTAAAAGTAAAGTATTTTACTTAAAAAATACAAAACTTAAACCACGAACAACTTCAAACAATGACAAAAAATATCCATTAAAGGATTTGAAATTCAAATTTTGAATTCAAATAGATATTAGGTTAGAGATTTTAACAATTCCATCCTAATGCATAAAGATCTTACATGAGTATAACCTTTGACCTTATGAAACAGGGGAACCTCATGCATGTCATAACACTTTGCAACAACAAAATTTATTCTTCTTGAGTTTGAGATCTCACAGTAAAATAGCGAGAAAGTTAGAAAGGCTTTGAAAGCCTAATCAACAAACGCCCTAACTTTAATACCATAAAAGAAATACATTGTGAAAAGAAAATCCAATTTGAGAGAGAAACACTAGTGCAGAATGAGTTTTTTACAACGCCATATATGCCTCAGTTCACATGTACACGAGGCATATGAATACGCAATGACACTTTTGTAATGTTTCAAATTTTTATGCCTCGGTTGTACTTAGAACCGAGGCATAAAACCTCTAAAATTTTTATTTTTCCCACTGCTTTGATATTTTTAAACTGGTGCTAGACTTTTATGCCTCGGGTCACATCTAACCGATGTAGATAAATGTTTATGCCTTAGGTCTATTTTAACCGAGGCATATTTGATTGCTTTTTGGGTGGAATATGCCTCGGGTCACATCTAACTGAGACAAATAGATGTTTATGCATTCTTAGGGTTTAAAATTAACCAAGGCAATAATAAGCCTTCTTAGGGTTTAAAAGAAATTGCACCATTTTTCGTCTTCTTCGCATGGAGCAGTGACTATTTTTTTTCTTCCATTTTCGAACGCCATTGTTGTAGAACGCAAAGGTTCGTTCTTCCACGCAGTTGCAGTTTCATCTCTCCACCACTGGTCCGCTGTCACACCAGCCTCCTCCATTGTTGTCGTCGTAGAGGTTGTGGAGTCGCCTCCATTGTCGTCGTTCAATCCCGCTTATAGGCATTTGCTTTTCCTTTTTCTAATCATGAAACCATACTATGGGTTTCGAACGTCGATGTGTGTGTCGAAGTCATGATTTGGCTCATTATGGTTCAATCGTTGGTGGTTTCACGTTTTCCGTTCTGATATGGTGGTGAAGAAAGGTTGTTTTGCATTGCCGAAGAGATGAATGGAGGTGTTGTGAAGCCGTTCCAGCGTGATGTGGTGGTCGAAGATGGTGGTGATGGCACACTGGCGGCATTTAAGGTTTGAATGGTGGCTGGGGTTTCTGATTTGAGAGAAGGTTGAAGATGAGGATGTGGCACACTATGGTTGGTGCAAGTGTGTGTACAAGGATCATGGTTGTGTAATGTTGTTATTGGGTCAGAAAGTACTTTTGCGAACTTCTTCTGGATTTGCTTTAGAAACATCAAACTGAGTTCACCACTTAACATAGGAATTCTTCTATAATATTACACTTGAGGTTTGATAATAATTCAACCAATCTATCCTTCCATAAGGATGGATCTCCTATAAAATGTTGGGCTATGGTAAACAGTAATGCGTTAACAACATCTGGGATGATTTCACCATTATTGTGGATTGGTTTGTTAAAACAGATTTGTCTAATATAACCCAACCAAGAAAGGGATTTGAACTACTTATTGAGTCTTTCACTTATTTAAATTGAATCTTGAAAGTTTCTTTAACTCTTATGACCCAATTAATCAATTTCACAGTTCTGTGTTAATGGACTGTTTAAGGCAATTAAGAAAGATTGTAAGAGAAGAGAGAAACCAAGACACAATAGTTTATACTGGTTCGATTCAAGATGAATCTACATCCAGTCTTCTCCTAAGTAAACCCACTTAGGAGGATTTCATATTTTTAAATGCTAGAATGTTGCTTAACTATATTTGAATAGTTTGAATGTTTAATTAATTTGATTGTCAAGTTATATATGTTAATACTTTAATTTTTAACTATAATCTTTATAGTAAATTACTCAAGTAATCGTCTTATAAACAATTTTTTCTAAATTAGCATGAAAAAAATGTATAGTTTTTTTATTTATATTTTGTTGAATAGCATGACAGAAAATTTGTAATATTAGCCATGCTTTCTTAGACTATATGGATACTTTCTTGGAAATAATTCTTCATATATTGGTTGTAGCATGATCAAAACATTGGTTCTTGATTTTACTATGATTGTCATCTCATGGGTTACTTAAAAATTTATTTAAATATTTGAATACTAAAAAATAAATAAATAAATAATTTTTTAGGTGGGTTGGTGAGTCAACCCACTTAACCCACCAACCCGTGGTGGGTTGAGCCAGGTTGCAAAATTTCTGTCTCACCATAAAGTGAGTCGGGTTGGGTTCACTCATTTCCAACCCGGTTCGTGGTGAGCCAATTCGTGTGAGCCGGGTTGGCTCACTTTGACATGTCTATTTTTGCTCAAACACCCTAATGCACAATCTAACAAAACATGACTAATTCCAAACTAGTAATTCACATGATGTGTGGACTTGGACATCATCAAAACCATCTACATATAAGTTGAGGTAGCTCCCCCTTTCAACAATCTCCCCCTTTCAACAATCTCTCCCTTTCTGATGATGGCCAAAATATGTCCTGTAACATTGCAGCATTATGTGTCCTGCAATACAGAAAAAAATAGCTTTCTCCCCCTTTAGACATTAGCAAAAAGGGCGTAGGGGTGTAACATAACCAAACCAGCACATACCACGAACATCACAAATTAACAATACAAAATATGACAATACTAACAACGTAGCAGGTGAAATCAGGAGCACAGGTTAACATCAGAGTGCATACAACCATAAATCAAATAAGCAATTAAGTATTGCAATATCAGTTTAAATCAGTAGTGCAAAAATTTATGGAAGTATAGACATGTAGCATATAAAAGTAACAAATAGAAGCATCAACCAAGAGCAAATAGAGACCAAGACCATTAGGATGTATAAACAAGTCCAACAACAGGAATATCAGAGTGCATACAGGCAGTTAAGAATTTCAGAACTAGGAGATGACTAATCTAATGAATTATGTAGTGTTTAGAAGCAAATTAGCCATAACAGGAAAACGATAATCGATTAGACAATTGCTTAATGGATTAATTTATGCAGAAATATGAAAAATGAACATTTTACTTCCTTTTTAGTGAACAAACATGCAGTAAATTCAAAATATGGGAGTACTTCAACCAACAATTATACTTGATCACAATAGAAGAGGAACTTTTCACCTTGGCAATGCCTAAAATTTGACCTTTGTTATTATCACCTCTTGTAACATGACCATTAATTGGCTTTGTAAGATACCCTGCAGAAATTCTTCACATCTCCTTTCATGTGTCTTGAGCATCCATTATATAGAAGCTACATTGTTTTCCTTGCATCAAGACACAACTGAAACAAAGATTAAAGAGAAGATGCATCAAGGCAATTAAGAAAGATTGTAAGAGAAGAGAGAAACCAAGACACAATAGTTTATACTGGTTCGCTTCAAGATGAATCTACATCCAGTCTTCTCCTAAGTAAACCCACTTAGGAGGATTCCACTAACACAATTAGGATCCACGAATTACAAGAACATCTATATAATTCTAGAACCTAACAACTAAGGATCTTGATCTACCAATCAAGAACTCTCCCTAGGAGCAATGCATCCACGCAATTGCACCTAGGCCTTCACTTCACACAGTGAAACAACTGTAATCAGAAATACAAACAAAAAGAATCAAGAAACGAATACACCTAGTAGTAGTGCAGATTTGACACTTGACTCCTAGATCCAAGCTTGGCCCATTAAGATTGAATCCACTATCAACCTTCTTGAATCTTTATTTCAATGATCTCTCAATAATGCTTAGGAACTCTGTAAATCTCATAAGGCAGTTTCTTAGAAAGTCTCTCAAGAAATCTGTAATTTTTCTCCACACTTAAAACTGATTTCAGAAACTGGTTTTATACAGAATTCACTGCAGTCATTAATGGATTAGGAATTTACCTAATGGATTATCGCGAGTGTTTTTTAACTACCTTAGTGCAGTACCCTCAGCTAATCCATTAGTTAAATAGCTAATTCATTTATGAATGCACATGCAAGGGTTTAATGGTTAATACAACTCAATACAAGCTTGTTTTACATATGATATTTTGGCTCTAACACCCTAATGCACAATCTAACAAGCAGGATTAATTCCAAACTAGTAATTCACATGATGTGTGGACTTGGACATCATCAAAACCATCTACATATGAGTTGAAGTAGCTCCCCCTTTCAACATGGTTTGCCATTACCATATATCTTAATGGCTAAAAAGATATCAAATTTTTTGTCTTTAGTAAGATATTGATGCCACCAACCTTTGAGTTATCTAGTGAATCTAGATACTATAATGTTGGCTATTGCTTCTTCTAAGGTTTCGTGGGCTCTTGATAGGTTGTATAAACCATAGTCATATATTGTAGCATTTGCATGATATTGTATTCAAGTTTTTGATCAATGTTCCATTCATAAACATTTTGGCATTAAAGCCATTGGTCTTTGTATTTGTATCTTCTATAGTAAGATCCAAAGTTGTTGATTTGATTAAACTTTTCCATTGCTTATTTGTAGGAACTAAGACTGGGTTAATTTATGGAGAGTATTAGGTTCATATTCACTATTTGAGCTTTGATCTAAGACAACTATAGCCTTGGTCAGTTGTCTAATTTTGATTTTTGAAGAACCTTCTTCAATATGTTGAGGAGTATCGGGATAATGGTTGTTTTCAGTAAATTACTAATTTTATTTAATAATTCACCATGATTTTGATCAAAATTGACTTTAGCTTTTAATGGGCTTTACTTAGCCTTTTGACTTAATTTGAAAGGTTGATTAAGGGTTTCTCTAATTGTTTTGAGGTAGATGCTTGGCTTGAAGAACTACCTATTTTTAGAAGTTCAGCTTTTGGAGAGATTAATTTTTCTCTTAAAACTTGTAGATATTTGTTTGTAATTAGTTTGTTGTATAAGGCCTTTGATATCTTTGGAAGAAAATTCTTCACTTAGATTTTTGGTTTTGAAGGGTGCAACTATTACTAGGTAGGTTATCCTTACTCTCTCGGAGATTTGAGAGTTGATATTGTGATTCGGAGGAAGTTCATATATATATATATATATATATATATATATATATATATATATATATATATATATGTCTCTTTTAGACTTTATTCACTACAAGAAAATCTCTAATTCATGACCAATTTTAGTCACAAAAAATAATTAGTCACTACAATGAGCAATTTAGATATCAATTTATGAACTAAAAAATATTGGTTGAAAAAAGAGTTTCTAAATTGGTCTTTAAAGTGAATTGGTCACTAACATTAGCTACCAATATTTTAGCTTAGAAAAATTGGTCTTTAAATTTGTATCTAAATTGGTCACTAATGGAATAATTTAGAGACTAATTTTTTTGGTAGCTAAAACTTTGATAACTAATGTCATTGACTAATTTAGAGACTAATTCACTAGGGTGGTCAATTTAGATACCAATTTAGAAACTATTTTAGTTACAATAATTTTTAACTTATAGATTGATATTTAAATTAATCAATATAATAACTAATTATTTTTTATCTTCCAAAAATTTAAATCATAATTTTCTTCTAATATTTATTTTAAGATAAATAAATAATGTTAATGTTGAATACTTTAAATTTATTTTATAGATATTAGTGAAAACACACGTGTTACACCCATGTGTGTTCTTTTATGATAATAAAAATAATATTATTATTATAATTATGAAATTAAATATAAATAGTTTTTATAATTTTATTGTAAATAATTTTTATTGATTTTATAGATATTTTTATAATTAAAAAGTATTTAAATTGAAAAAAATTAAAAATTGAATAAATTTAAAGAAACAGTAAAATTAATAAAATAATTATTTAAAAAAATAGTTGAATTTAAAGAAACAGTAAAATTGATAAAATAATTATTTTAATTTTAAAAAACCTTTTATGTAAAAGGTAAACTAGGAAAAAAATTTAGACATAAAAAATTACAATCCCTTTATAGGTATGGATGAAATCATAAATCTATTTAATGAAACTATAGAAAGCTACTTGGAATACTCAAATGGGTTTCGTTTAATATACAAGTAGTTATTGAGTGTTGAGTAAAATTTTATAGGAAGAAAACTACATTTACATTATAGAAATTGATATATATGACAAAAATAAAAATTATTTTATTTTACAGTGACTATAAACCTATTTAAGTAAAAAATGTAATGAAATGTTTAAACCAAAATCTGATTACTTCCTCTGCCTCACAGAAACCGGCCTACTAAGGATCCTAGAAGCCCAAAAAAATGAGGGGTCTTTTTTTCCTGCAGCCCTTTTTTTTCTTCCTGCAGGCCCTTATATTGACATATCTCATTTTACCCTTGTACATTTATAATAAAATATAAAAAGTTTAGGCAGTATTTGTTTCAGGTCTTGAACTATTGGTGAGGATGGATATCCATTCATTGAGAGTGTTTATTTTAGGTGATTTAGAAGGATATGTGAGAGGGGATGTGGAGGAATGGAAGCAATGATTCATCTTGAACATTTTGAAGAGATATATGAGTGGATGAACTTATCACTTTGAATATTTGAGTAATATACTCTCTAGTTATTGCATGCATCACTGAGGAGAAAACCCATTAGAGGAAACTATATGCATGAAATATGTTTTCAGTTTTGTACATTTTAAAAACTATGTTTCTTTAATTTCACTGAATACGAAAAGTTGTAATAATAATATAATAATATAATAATAATAATAATAATGGTTATTATTATTATAAATTATATTTTAATAAAAATTTTAATTTCATTTTAATATAATTTTTATTATTTATATTTATATTTATATCATCTTTATTTTTAAGGGTAAAATAGTAATTATATAAACTATTAATTTTTTTTTTAAAATTTCATACCAATTACATCATACACAAACTTTCATCTTAAATCTACTCAATTTACACCATATATCCCTTAATCCAAATAACAACACAATCCTCTCTCCATCTCCTCAAATTCATCTATTCACTCTCTCTTATATCCACTCCTCAATCCAAACAGAGCCTTAATCTTCATGTCACATTCTTCGTTCAACTACTATCCTGATCCTTCTCCAACGGAGGTGGGTGTAGTGTGCTTTGGAGTTTTAAGTAGGTACTAGATTGCATAATCTAGAATATATTATCGAATCTGAAAATATGTTTTCGAATCTAACATTCTAAAACAACTTTGTATAAATGCATATTAGAGTGAATAATCTAGAATATACTTTCAAGGATTATAAATAAAAATATATTTTTTGAAATATGATCTCGTCCTAGAAATATATTTTGGATGGCTTAATGAAAGAAAAATTATTGTGTTCCTAGTAGTCCCCAGAATCCCTTTCTGCAACTCCTTTATCTTTTCTCATCCCTTGTTATATCTTTCCCTACAACTCTCTCATGCTATCTGATTCTCCATCCACAAACCACCAAAGAAAGAACCCATCAAACTTTTACAAAAGAGAAAATAGCCCTTCCACTTTTGCAAGATTATAGCCTCAAAGGTACAGTCACCCTAAACGATGAGGTCCACATTTAAGAGGTCAACAATGACAAATGGAAACTTGACAATAACTTGCGACAAGCTCATGCAGAGGGTCTAGTGGAGGCGGCGTGTGCGAGAAGTGCCCACAGAGGCGAATGAGAGTGAATGGCGGAGATTTAGCAAATATGTGGCACAATGAAGTTGGTGTTGCTATCATTGAGCCCCTTCCTAACACAACCTGAGAAGCCTTAGTTGACGGTGTCGGTGATCGAGGTTCAGCAGTGGGGGCAGGCACGTAATGGCTCGAACATTGTGGGGATTCATCAATGGCAACATTGGAGGAAGACAAACCCTTCAATGTTTCAAACTTTTATCCCAACCTCTGCATGGTCTTTAGATAGCATTCTTATTGGCTACATTGGGTAGCTGGCAAACTGTGGCCAAGACTTCTAAAAAACGTTGTGCAACAAGTTTCTTCAATATCTCATGTTGCCATCTTTGTTGTTTTAGCAATGGTATTGCACTGAAATCTTGATGCTCTTTATAATTTTGTTGCCCACATTGAGGGAGAATAATAAGTATCAAGGTTAAGATATGTAAAAGGAAAATGATTGTTTGACAAAGTAAATTTGACAAACTTTTTGACAAACTGACGTGGTTTTAGTTAATTGAATTTTTTAATTCAAAATATTGCATGCACGTGTGAGAGAGAAATGGGAAGGATAACATTTGAATTGGTTTGGTTGCACTGCACGGTGGTTCTCCTTCACGAAATCAACAAAAGCTCCCGCACATGATTCAAGACTCTGGTTCTTTACCAAAATCTCATTCTCGGTGTAGATTGGAATTCTTCAATCCCACCTACGCGAAAGCCTTTCTTCCCCATGGTGGTTCACGAAATTGTAGTAGAACGTTTCCCACGGTGGTTGACGAAAAACCCTTCATCGATGGAGATCACAAAATCCATTTCTCGTAGTTGATTCAACTCACGAAAGTTGTTCATCGCATGATAGTCTTTCTTCTCGATGTTGCTTCACCAATTTGCAGGTTGGGTTTTTTGATTGGAAATCACTTTGGGGTTCAGGGTTTTGATTGGAAGCCATAGCTTTTTCGATTTGAAATCATTTTGGGGGTTAGGGTTTTGATTGTAAACCATTGCAGCATGGGTTGTTTTAAAAATGAAAACCCTTATGGGAATTTTCGTTTGAGCGTTTGGGAAAAGTGTCGTAATTGTTGAAAATTGATTGAGTGAAGTTTATTTCTAGTTATGTTTGTTTCCATGTATGAATGTTTTCACGTAGTACCATGTTTGCTTAATGTATTAATGTTTAGCATTTCAACTTCTAATTAAGTGGCAAACACTAACTAGTTATATGGCAAACTCAGTTAGTTATATTGAACAACATGTTTGCCACAATCATGTCGAAATTGTATTGGAACTCCTTTGGTGCAGGGCAAAATGCACACTTTCCCTATCCAAACATGACATGATATTGGGTCTACTAAGGTTTCAGTGGCAGACAATTACAAATTAAGTGGCAGACACAGTAGTAATTTTTTGACAAAAACTTTCCCACTTCGCTCGTGAATTCGTTTTGAAATGAATTCCACCATCGCAACAACTGAACATTTGTTTTTGTTATTTCAATGCGTAATTGGGTCTATGCATGGTGTGTGTTGGAAATAAATCACTGGATTTTGTTTTGTCTTATCACTTTGTGTCATGCTCATAATCTTCAAAAATAAGTTGCTCAAAAAAATGATGTTTTAATGGCAATCACCAACAACGTATATGGCAAACATTGTAACGACTTTTGCACAACATGTTTCCATGGACCAGTGACAACTTTATTTGCATTTCCATTTCACCAACCTTTATTATTAAAAAATCACTATAACTTTTTTTTTGTGACCAAGATATGGCAAGCACATAAGATTCCAAAATAAATTGATCAAACTAAAGTTGCAGGTATAAATGGCAATGACTAACTATCTATATAGCAAACACAGTAAAGGATTTTGTACAACAAGTTTTCACGGATAGGTGGCAACTTCATTTGCATTTCCTTTTCACCAATCTTTATTATTGGAAAATCACTACAACTTTTTTTTTTGTGACCAAGATATGGCAAACACATAAGGTTCCAAAATAATTTGCTGAAACCAAGGCTGCAGGTTTAAATGGCAATCACCAACAACATATATGGCAAATGCAGTAATGGCTTTTGCACAACATGTTTCCATGGAC
>Ga0214545_1012787_pt1 | contig 10757 bp, 4 predicted proteins | sample CNSS4metaG_FD_160064 | JGI IMG/M metagenome (GOLD analysis project Ga0214545, IMG submission 160064) | Root nodule microbial communities from cowpea collected in UCLA plant growth center, Los Angeles, California, USA - CNSS4 | ecosystem: Host-associated > Plants > Roots > Nodule | place: USA...
ATATAAATTATATAATATATATATATATATATATATATATATATATATATATATATATAACTAATTTTAAAAATAACTTTTGAGAATATTTTAATAAAAATAAATTAAAAACTATAAATTAGGGATAAAATAATTTTAAAATTAAAATAAATAATTATTATAAAATTTTAACAAATAAAAACCTTAATTATATTTTAAATCCATAATAAAATTATAAACTTTTAATTGAGTTCTTAATAGAGATGGTTTATTGAGTGATTAACATGATTGTTATCTTGTTATTGTTACGCTACTTTGCTAAATTGTTGTCACAAATTATTTTATTATTTTAAAATTTTAAAATTATATAATCTTATAATTAAAATTAAAACATTATAACACTATGTAATTATAAAATTATATAATTATAATAATATCATAAATTATAAAATTATAAAACATTAAAATAATAAAATAATATGTGGCTAGAAAGGTGACATAATATAACAATCATGTCAACATTTAAACGTAACATTACCACCGATAACAAATCTAATGGTAAAGACTCAATTGAAAAACATAAATTTACTAAGTATTTAATAGATAATAAAAATTTAAGAAAAAATATGTTTTTGATCCCTCAAGTTTGACTAAATTTAAAAATGATGTTCGTCGAAACTTAGTCACTTCTCAAAATCATTATTTCTAGTCTCTATTTTTAGATGATGTTAAAAATAACAAATGACGTGCCACAGATTACTTAATTATTTTTACAAAAAAGAAACTAGCGTCGGCCTAGCCGACGCGCTTTTCATGAAAACTGTAAAAAATATGTATTATGTATTACGATATAAAACATAACTATCAATAAAGTATTATTTAATTTATTATTTTAGTTTTATCACACTCAATCATATATATCAAATCTAGAATAATGTGACAAACTTTTTCTTAGCCCGACAATGATCACTACATTTTTATTATGTCCACACAGAGAAACCTTTCTATACTTCACAATCAAGAGAGGAGATAGGCATTACCTCTTACTCAATAAGGAAAGTTCGTGGTTTTCACACTTTCACTAAAGGGAATGTATCATCATAAAAATTTGAATTTTTTGTTCAAAGCTTTACGTGCTATAATGTCCGAAACAACAACCACATAAAAACTCATTTTGAGATAAAGGGTAACCCATATAGATAAAAGAGAAGCACAAAAAAATAAAAATAAATTAATACAACACAACTCATCATCTCCTTATCTAGACTCTCGCGATGTCAAAAAAATTTGCACATGTGAATATCTGCGGAAAAAATCTGCAACAGGCTGGAGATGGATATTGTAAATGGATACTTGCAGATAATGTGTACGGGTATTGTTTATACTTGCATATTAACGGGACAGATACGTGTATCATAATATCCGTATCTATGGATACCCGTACCCGTTATACTTTGATTTAAATTAAAAAACATAAAAAAGATGTGGTTAAAATATTAACACATTAATGAATTATTTTTTATCAATTTGTTTTAAAAAATCTTCATTTCTTTATAAGCTATTATTCAATACTATTTATAATTATAATTTGATTGCATGTATTCTTCTATTACACATGTAACTTAATCTCTTTCTATATATGATCGTGGAAAATAAAAAAAATAAAAATAATAATAATAATAATAATAATAATAATAATAATAATAATAATAATAATAATAATAATAATAATAATAATAAGATTATTATTATTATTATTATTTTTTAACATGTGATAAGACAAAGAAGTCCAATCTAAATCACACACGTCTATCATAAATTATTGTGTGTCTAATGATTCCAAGCTTGATGATGTCAAAGCGGCAACTCTTGAAGTAGAAATTATCATATAAGGTATATCTAAATTAGGTCAAGGTAGTTATTATTACTTTTGACATCTATACCTTCAAATCCATCACTCAGTTATCATGAAAATTTATTAAAGAAAATAAAAATGGTTAAATATATCTTTAATTCTTTAACTTTGACACAAAATTAAAATTAATTATTGTCTAAAATTTTGACATATTGTGGTCTCAAACTTTAAAAATTAAAAATTAACAGCTATATTTCTTTTAACTTAATTATGTTGAATTATTTTACGTGTACAATATGTTGCCAATTAATATTGTAGCAAAAACGTGTTAAACAGTGTAAAAAACTCAAGTACTAGCAAGAAATGCATAGGTAGATCTTATAGCATTGCCTTAGGGTATGACCCTCCAAATTTTTTTAATTTTTTTTTGTAGTATATATTATATTGATGAAAATTAAATTAGGTAGATTTTATTTCTTTTACAAAATGTAATATTTAATGTTAATAAATAATAAAACATAAAATTAAATACAATAAAAAAGAAATAAATTTATTAAAATTTTTTGTTATGTTCTCTCTCATTATCTTTTGATTTTCTTGTACTTATCTCTCACTTTTACTCGTTTTATTGTGTTTATGGAGAAAACATTAAGAAGTTAGACTCAAAGTCATTTTTTCTCTTATCATTTCTCATATATTTTCTTCCATTATTAAAGAGGAAAAAAGATAACTCTCTTTTGCCTCATTTGATAATGAAACCTTATTTTATTAGTTAGTATTTTTTTCATTTCATGAGTTTTTTATTTTGAATATTTATTTTTTTATGAATATTAAATGTAAAGTTATGTAGTGTATATTTTGTCATAACCATTTTAATTGTTACTTGATTATTATTTTTTTTTTGTAATATATATGTCTCTCAAGTTTTGATTATATTTTAGTAAATTAATTTTTATTTTTAAACTTTTTGGTAAATAGGTATATTGATGAAGAATAAAAAAATAAATTCATTTTCTAAAAGTTTTTAAAAATGATAGAAGGATTCAAACAAACAATTGAAGCATGATGTTAATGATCCAATTGTTTGTTGAATTAGAGAAATCATTTGTTAAGATTTAAAAAATTACAAGTGCAGGAGAGGAATTTCACATTAACTTTTTCGAATATATATATAAATTTTGAGTATATTATTTTGATCCATTCAAAACTTATGGTCAAAATCCGTTAATGAAATGAGTTTGACACGTAAAAAAAATTTAACGTAATTGGGTTAAAATGATTATATCCATTTATTTTTAAAATTTGAAGACCGAAATATATTAAATTTATAAATAAAAAAGAATTCCAATTTCACACAAAAATTCAAATTGTTGAAATGGAGAGCCCGCTTAATATTATAAAGCTGATTTTGATGATGTCCAAAGTCCTTGGATCACTGTTTTACTGTCTTAGACTTAGTCTTGAACTTATCTTGTAAATTGGAGATGCATATCTAAGATTTCATGTAAACCAAGCTTGAGTCGTATAGATTAGTTGTCAGCCTATTGAATATGTCATATGCAGAACTTGCTAATGGATTGGATGTTTAACTAATGGATTATCATAGGGCACTACATTGATGCAGTGAAAATTCACCCACGATAATCAATTAGGTAAATTCCCTAATCCACTAATCTCAGCAGCAGAACTCTGATTTACAAACAGATTTGAAATCAATTTGAGTTTCACGCAATAACTGAATCACGAAGAGATTTTCTGAGAGATTTTGAGATTAAAGATTCACAAAGTTCTTTCTTTCTTGAAGATCATTCATTTGGACATTCAAAAAGATTGATAATGGATTTAATCTTAAAGGGTCAAGCTTGGATTTAGGATTGAGTGTCACATCTGCACATCCATTAGGTGTATTTGTTCCTTGCTCTCTTTTTTTAATTGTATTTCTATTCAGTGTTGATTTACTATGTGAGTGAAGGTCTAGGTGCAATTGTGTGGAGGCATTGCATCTAGGAGGAGTTCTTGATTTGTAGATCAAACTCCTTAGTGTTTAGGGTCTTAAATTATATAGATGCTCTTGTAATTCTTGTAACTCTATTGATTTAGTGGAATCCTCCTAAGCTCGGGTTGCTTAGGAGAAGACTGGACGTAGATTCATCTTGAATCGAATCAGTATAAAAATTGTTGTGTTTTTTTTTCTTTCATCTTTTATGCCTTCTTAATTGATTAAATTAGTCCATTAACTATAAATTTGAAAAATTGGTAATTGGAACTTTAAAGATTAAAAATAATATTCAAAATTCTTTTTAAAAAGGTGAAAAACCAAAATAACCAATTCACTTCTCTTGGTTGGGTGAATTGATTATTTTGGATTAAATATACTTTTAATTATTTGTGTTAAATTAGATCTATCTAATATATTTAACGCAAATAATATAAATAAAAAACATGGTGAATGTATATCGTCACAATATATATATATATATATATATATATATATATATATATATATATATATTATATAATGTGACAAACCTTTTCTTAGGCCGACAATGATCACTACATTTTTATTATGTCCACACAGAGGAACTTTTCTATACTTCACAATCAAGAGAGGAGATGAACACTACCACTTACTCAAATAAGGAAAGTTTGTGGTTTTCACTTACTAAATGGAATGTATCATCACACAAAAATGAATTTTTTGTTTAAAGCTTTACGTGCTATAATCTATAGAGCGCACTTTAGTTCTTTCACTTCATTTTTCCTAAACAACAACGACATAAACACATTTTGAGATAAAGGGTAACCCGTACGTAGATAAAAGAGAAACACAAAAAAAATAAAAATAAATTAATACAACATAACTCATCATATCCATAAGATCTATCTAGACTCTCATCACTCAAGCATGTCGGTACTCCTACCGCCTAACTTTCTGAGGTAGTTGCCCCACAATATAAATGGTAGACATTAATTGTTGTGGAAATTCCTTTATTTTTTGGATAAATATATTTTTGGTCTCTTAACTTTCGGTCAATTTTAGAATTAGTTCATTTCAAAATTTTGGACCAATTTAGTCCATTATCTTCTAAAATACGTAGATTTAGTCTTTTTAATCAAATTTTATTAAAATTATTTGACATTTTAAGTATGCTTCATAATAGTATTTGATTTAACATTAAAGCAAAAATATGTCAAACAGTATAAACAACTCAAATTTAATCCTGAAATGCGTACGAAACATCAAATAAACCTAACAAAATTTGATTAAAATGACTAATTTCATGTATTTCGAAAGATGAAGGATTAAATTGGTCTAAAGTTTCGAAATGGACTAATTCCAAAATTTAGTGAAAGTTAAGGGACCAAAAACATATTTAACTTTATTTTTTTCTCAACAAAACATTTTAACAGGTTATATTTTTTTATCAGCAAAAATATTTTTATAAATGATAGAACATTTGTGATGTTTTAATCCATTTACAAAAATATTTATATACAATTTAAATAAAAATATTATAATTCAAAATAAAATATATCAAAATAAAATAATTTGAGAAATATCCAAATTTAGCGAATTAATTTATTTTACTTATCATTTTAATATTTTAATTATTTATTTTATTATAATATAAAATATAACTATTAATAAAGCATTAAATTGCTTATTGTATTTTATTCCTTATTTCAGTATTTTTTTTTTCATTTTAATTATTTATTTCCATGATATAAAAAAGATACTAACAAAAAATTAAATTAACTTATTTTTTCATTATTATTTTTGTTTTATGATAATATAAAATACATATTAATAAATTAATAATAATATAATTAATGGAAAAAAATATTAGTAAATAAAAATTAATAGTATTTTTTTAAATAGTTAATTATATTATATATTTATAAGTATTTTATTTTTATTGATATGCATTGATTATGGGAAAATCATAATTAATTATATATTCATTTTGTTCTCATTGTTTTAGGATAAAATATAATTTTGGTCCCTTAATTTTCAATGAAAATTAGAATTAGTCATTCTTCCAAACTTTGACTCAATTTAGTCTCCTAACATTATAAATGTATGGATTTAATTATTTTAACCAAATTTTGTTAAATTTATTTAATGTTTTAACTGTCTTTCTTAGCTAACATTAGAGTGAAAACGTGTTAAATGATATAAGCAACTCAAATATTATCATGAAACGTGTTCAAAACATCACATAAACCTAACAAATTTTTGTTAAAATTACTAAATTCATGTATTTCTAATGTTGGAGGACTAAATTTGACCAAAATTTTAAGGAGAGACTAATTTCAATTTTTACTGAAATTTAAGAAAAAAAAATATTTAATTTCTGAATAGTTCTAACTTTATTCTTCGTTTCATTTTCAACATTTTTATTATCCGTCAGCATAGAATTAGTTATTTATAAACAAAAAACATTATTTTGACTTGATAGAATGAGATTCTTACATTAGTGATTTTATTCATGAGAAACATATTACTTTCTATAATTCCAACCTATCTTTTAAATGCGGTTGAATAATTTATTAATGTATCCAACAAAGAAAAGAAATATAATAATATGTGTAATGTACCATTATATTAATAATCCAAATTAAAAAAACGTCACATAGAAGAAAATTTGTACAATAATCAAGACACAATACGATATCAAAAAAAAAGCATAAAGGAATAACGATAATGTTTTCAAATAAAGCCCAAAGGCCAGATAGTACATGGGCCATTGCCCTAAAAGAAAAGTCCAAAAGCAGAAACCAGTCTAGAGGCTAAGCAGCGAAACTATCACCTCCCTGTTGATCACGGGTGTTCCTCACATCTGCTCACATCAATAAATTGATGATCGCAAAAGGAGAAGAACCACACACAGAGAAACCAAACAAGCAAAAAGGGTAAGCTGGAGCCAAAAATATTTTTATCATGCACTCATATACACTTTCACAGTCAATTATACATACGTTACCCAGGCATGTTTTGACTATCCAAACAATACACTAAGACTCGACGCGACTCATCCAGATACGTATAATTTAGTCGGATTCAGCGGATGCTTGCACTTGTGGTGGATTTCCTTGCTCACCCCCAAGTTAAATGTCACAATGTCTCAATCCCCTCAATCCCCCACACACAAGGTTAGCCCTTAATGAGTTTCAGGCCTCCTGCTACTCTCACCACAAGAGTCAGTCCGCTCTATGTGAGACTAACTGACTCCTTAGAGCGTCAAGATGCAACCTTACCTTGAATCCTTACTAAATTATATAGATGAAGCATCACCATGAACTCCCACTAATAGGGGTCATGGAAGTACGTCCCGACCAACTGAGGCACCACCCTGAAATCTCACCTAGATATTTTAAGGAATTACGTCCCAACCAAACCAATAACATATTTCACCCATTTATATAAAATCATATCCCACCAACCAAGTAATACTTGTCACACGTATAAGTTTTATACCAACCTTTATAACCAATCCTCATTCATATTCCATGTCAAATCCATACCAACTCATCATATTCAATTCATGAACCAATCCCATGCATGCACATTATGCATTTCATGCCTTTAACATATTAATTCATCCAAAATATAGTAAGCACGCAAAGACAACGGAGAAAAACAGAACCTAGTGCATTCTCGCTCAGCTCCTCGCTAAAGCAGAAGAGTCTCGCTCAGGCAAGTTCACTTCGCCTAGGCGAGGGCTCGAAAAGGGAAACAGTGGCGCTGTTACGCACTCTCGCTTAGGCGAGACCTCCTCGCCTGAGCGAGATGTACTCTCCCTCAAAACTGGAGCTCGTCGCTTGAGCGACAGCTCGCACAGGCAAATTGGGCGAGTACTGCTAATCTCGCCTAGGCGAGACAGACTTGCTTGGGCGAGAAAACCAGAACCCTCCACTGTTCGCACACACACAACTCAAGCATTTAGCCACACCAAACACACAATCCATATTCATATCATTAAAACTTCACTCATGTATATAAAATCATGAAAAGGCAACAGAACTCATCAAACATAACTTAAAACGTGAAATCCTAGCTTCCCTTACCTGGAAAGGGACTAATAAGGGACTTTGGCAACCAAACGTAGAGAGCACAGCAGCTCCGAGAACAGCTTAGGGAGTTGGAAATTAGGAAAATAGATAGGGAACTAGATTAATAAGGGCAACTTCAGTAGGAACTAATGCCACAGAGCTAAAATAGAGGAAGAACAGTTGGAAGCTCAACTTACTTGGAACGAACGAGGTTCTTCTAGCTTAACGGAAGACGAAAAACCCTAACAGAGCTCAAATGTGGTTCCAAAAGGCAAGAAGATGCGTATTTTTGAAAAGTGAAGTGAATGAATGAGATTAGGACAGGTTAGGGTCTGAATTTCCTTTAGGCCAGCCTTAGGCCCAAACTACTTGGGACAACCCTTAAAATAAAGGCTAAAATATAAGTGGGCCTTACAATATGTATACATTATAAGAAAATTCTTAATTAAAAACCAATTGTAGTGACTAAATATAGTTAGTCACTATAATAACTAATTTATATACCAATTTACAAAATTATAAATTATTAATTACTAAAATAGTAATTGTTATAAATAAAAGATTATAATTGGTCACTAAATTTGTCATTAATTAATTAGAGACAAATTTAGATAATTTTTAGTGACCAATTTTCTTTTGTAGCCGATTTGATGTTATGGTTTAGTAAGAAAAAAGCATGAGTATAACTACACCGGAAGATGAGACCCATGCATTGTTGAGGTAATCCTCGAGTGTTGGCAAGTGTTTGTCGTGACTCCATTTGGCTTCTTGTAGGAATGCTTTCAACAAATCACACCACTGTGTAATTCAATTCAAAAACAAAACTAATCTCAATATATCACTAACATGTATATATAATATGTAAGAAATAATTGCTATAAATTATGAGCTAACATACTGCTTTAGTGAGGTAGGGTAGAATATTTTGTCCATGTTTTTTAAGAGCATTCCAACAGTCCAAAAGAAGTATTCCATAAGTCTGTCTCGACTGAAGCTTAACTTTGAGGCTAGTCCCATTCCCCTCCACCACCTTCATTGCAATGTAATAATGAAAAATAAGGTATCTATTTATTTCTTTTAAGAAAGTAATTATCTTAGTTAACACTAAATGTTATTTACATTTTTTTCTGTTTAATTAAAATTAAGTTGTGATAAAGTTTTATATTTCTTTCTCCTCACTTTTGTGCACACGTCTCTTTCCTCAAGACAATATAGTTAAAACTTTCATTTAATAACTATTCCCCTACCACTTTCCTTTTTTTTTTGTCCTTATCTATTTTCTTTCTCACATAATTAAAACAGTGAAAGCATATATACGTAATTGATTAAACAATTTAAGTGGAGAATCACATAATCATGACTTTTTTCAAAACATGTATAGTTTTTCAAAAGTACAATAATAGGATCAATCGTTTAACATTCATGATGGATAGTTGACCAGGATTTGTTAGTGCGCTAGATTTTTATTTTCAAGAAAACCAATCATTGTTGTGTGATAAAGTTGCAACACGCATACTTTTAGTTAATGGAGAAAAAGAGTTGTAGATTTTCCAACTCAAACTGACCTAGACATTTGTCGGAGATCATTTTGCAGTGTTGACTGCACAATATTGAAGTCAAGTTTTGCTGCTTCAAGTAGCAGTCGATTTGAGTCTGTTCTTTTAGCATAAGATTCAATATACCACCTTGCTTCCAGCTTTTGGATTCTGTGATGGAGTGGAAGCTCCAATGCATGAGTCACTTGTAGGGATGGCAAAATGGGCCGGGTCGACCGTTGGCCCGGCAGCCCGACAAAAAAAACATGGGCCGAGTCAAGAAATTCAGCCCGCCAACTCCCATACAGTCCGGCCCGTCAAGCCTGCTGGTCCGTCGGGCCAATCCGCAGGCCAAAACGGGCCAGCCCGCGGCCCGTACCAAAAAAAACTCCACGTGCATATTTCAGTATCCCTCACACACTCTGTCTGCGCTCCCCACCCACCCAATCTCTCCCTCTGCACTCTCTCTCTGCGATTTCATTTCTCTGCGCTCGCTTCTCTTCCACTCACGTCGTCGCTGGCCACCACGAAACACATAGGCCACCACGTCGTCGCCGCTGGCCATACCCGCTTCTCTTCTCCTCCACCTTGACATCCACCACGTCATTGGCTATTTCAAGAAAACAGCGTCCACGACCACCGCGAAAACAGCGGAGCCACCGTCGGACTGCGATTGGCGGACGATTCCGACCGCCACGACCACCGCGAAGATAGGTATGTTCCTAATTTGCGTTGTGGTTCCATTTCTCCCGATTTGTAACCTAAATTCCCAATTTTCTTAACCCTAAATTTCTGATTTTGTGATTTCCGACCACCACGACCCATTCTGTGAATCATGAATCGTAATTATTGTTGCTGCTGTTGTTAATCGATGTTCATCGTTAAATCTTCCCCAATTTCAATTTGCGTAGCTGCTGCCGCTTATTTGGATTGGAGCAATATTCAGGTAACCATATCGATCCATTGCTTTCAATTGAGATGAACGATTGGTCTGGATTGTTTGTTGATGTTTGTGTAGTAAAATGTTATTTGACTATTGTATAATGGTATAATGGTATTGTGTTGCTGTTTTGAACTCCTAATGTTGATATTTTGTGCTGAAACTGTTGATATTTTAGCACACGGTTTTGTGCTGAAACTGTTGATATTTTAGCACACGGTTTTGTGCTGAAAACTGTTTTCGTGCGTGCCTTCCTTTTATTACATTTGTTGTAACTATATACTTGCTGTGAACTTTAATATCACTCTGCTGTGATTATTTATAAGTGCAGTATTCACTTGCAAACACCATTGTATTTGTATATTACCATTGCTCCTATTGATTTGGAGGGTTT
>Ga0214545_1012794_pt1 | contig 10749 bp, 4 predicted proteins | sample CNSS4metaG_FD_160064 | JGI IMG/M metagenome (GOLD analysis project Ga0214545, IMG submission 160064) | Root nodule microbial communities from cowpea collected in UCLA plant growth center, Los Angeles, California, USA - CNSS4 | ecosystem: Host-associated > Plants > Roots > Nodule | place: USA...
TTTCCTCCAATTTTTAAAACCTATAAAATAACATTCAAAAAGTTAAAACATGTTGATGACAATAAACTTATTGCCAATTAGAATTCAATGAAAATAAACTCAATTACCTGTAACAATGAAAACATCTAAGCCAGGTCGTCCGCTTGGTTTTTTACTAAAAAGATAGCACGGTAAGCAATATGCAGCATCTTTTAATGGCGAATACTCTAACCATGAAGGAAATAAGCTAAACCATGTGTACTGAAATTTTCTTGGATGATCATCTTTACCAGAAAAGGGATAATTTTCTAGACGCATTTGATATGGGCCCCATTTTAGATAAGCCCTTCGTACCTCATCAATTTGATTTGGTGGGTATTGCCAAATTTGAATACGCTTTCCCGGATCACGTTCTAAAGTATTTTCAAATTCATTATGTGTAACTTTAGGAACCTTAGAGAGTTGTTTTTCATTTTCTTCAATATTTGGATTCTCATGAAGTTTCTCAATTTTAGACGACGTAGATGCATTTTTTTCATCTTCATCACAAGCCTTCCTCTTGAAAAAAGAATCAATTCTTTTACTCTTTATCATAATTTTTCTAATATAAATTTTTCACCTCTCACCTATTTACAAAAAAGATAAAATTATGAATACCTCAAATTAAATCTTAAAAGCAAGACTCAATATTTTAAGAAAACTAATAACTTCTAAATCATCAGCTTCCCTTACCTTAGAGTAGATTCCTAATCTTGTTCTTCCCTTACACAACTTCAAAGCTTAAAATAGTTCTATCTACACAAAGAAGAGTTTGATCAACAATTAAAGCATGATTTTATGATCTCTAATAGATAGATATATGCCTAGAGCGTAGAAAAGCCACATACAAGAGGAAAACATATTGCTTCAAAAATAAAAAGGAAAAGATGAACTTACTCAAAAGAATAAATTGTTCGGTCCAAAATGTTCCTTAACTCTTCAATTTTGCCGTAGTGCAATTTGATTTTGAAAATAATAAGGAATTGATAGTGAAAATTGAGATGGAAATAAAAGGGGAGAAAGAGATGGAGGCACAGAAGAGAGAAAACAAATAGAAAAGTATAAGAAATTATAATAGAGAACAAAACGTGATTTTTAAATTTTGAAACAGATTTTTCAAACTAAATTAATATAAATAAGGTAATAATATATAAATAAAATAATAATATATAAATAAAGTAATAATATATAAATAAAGTAGTAATATATAAATATATTTTTTTAAATATGTAAAAAATAAAATAAAATAAAAATAATTAATATAAATAGAGTAATAATTTTTAAATATATAGAAAAAAAAGTGAAAACAAAAACGGTTGGGGGAGCCGTGGCTCCCCCTGTCCCTTAATACTTCCGCCCCTGAATATAATCACAACATAACGATATAACAATATGAGGATATGACAATATGATGATATAACGATATGACGATATAATAATATGGTTATATGACGATATAAAGATAAAATTATAAATCATAAATTATAAAATTATAATTTAATTTTTTTTAAATAATGAAATAATAAATTTATAATACAATTTCTTGAAAATTTACGATATGAGTCTCTAATAAATTTTTATATACTATTAAGTACTCAATGCGTTTAATTTCTTCAATTTAATCCTTGTCGTTAATTTTTTTTCTAACCTAGTGATGTGATTGACATAGGTATTATTTTGTCGTGTCACATTGCTCAATTGTCGTCAATGTAATTTTATTATTTTAAAATATTATGTTCTGGTACACTCAATAAGTCTCACGTTGCTTAGGAGTCGAGGTTAAATATTTAAATACTCCTTCTTTCCTCCACCCTCTGAGACGTCTTCTAAGGAGAAAATCATGATGGAATTTTACGATCCAAAGTGGATCATATCTTGGAAACGCGATGGTTTCCTACTGTTGGACGAACTTGGGTCGGATCCAAAATATTTATTAAATTTGCAAATATGAATGATACACTAATAACAGTTATAATATATCACTTTATCAAAATTACACAAACAACAAAATTAAAATAACAATAATACAATTTTAACATAGATCTTTATCTTTTGAACTTCAAAACATGTCGAATGGTGATAAAAAAATTATTGGAAATTATATTTAATTTTTATATTATATAATTATAGTGAAAAAATTATATTATATTAATGAATTAGAAAATAAAAAATAATTATATAAAATATAACAAAATACTATTTTACATGATAAAAATAAATAAAAAAATATTAAAACATTATTAAATGTGTGTTTTATTAATAATTTGAGAGATTATTGAATGAAATCGCACAAAGGAAAACAAATATATAATTAAAGATATGATAAAATGAAAAAGTACCATAGAGATCTAAGAAAACTTTTTCAATACCAACATAATCAATGGTGTATAAATAACGAAAAATTGTTGTAGCGAAACAAAATAGTTCTTCAAATGAAACAAAAATTAATAATAATATTGTAAAAAATGTAACTTTTTTATATTACCTAGTAAATGAAAAGTTTATGCTAATGAACACTTAATTGAGAGTGTTAAACATTCTGATGTGAAAAGAAAATACACAATAAATAAAATATTAAAAAAGAATAGAAATATTCAAATGTGAAACACAAAAAGTATTTAATTAAAATACATTATTTGAACATAATTACATAAAAGGTTATGATTAAGTGAAAAATATGTTGGAGATTAGCGATAAAACATACTTCTCTCTAATTTTTTGTTATTTAACAAGAAATCAGCGATAAAAAGATTCTATAGCAAATTTGTGAGCAAAATTAGCGAGTAAATTTATTTCTTGCTATTTAGCAAGGGATCCATGACAAAAATATTTCATAACTAATTATTGAGGGACATGAAATATATGGATTGTTTGGATATGAAATTGTTGATAATATGTGATAAGAAATTTGTATCAGATATGTGATTGTGATGTGATGAGAATGAAATAAATTTGAAGGAAAAAGTGTTTTACTCTTGTGTTAGGTTTATTAATTAAAGGTTTAGAAAGGAATTATTTAGACTCTACCGGCTATTCTGATTCATATAAAAAGGAATATTTAGTTAGGGAAAGTGTATATATGTTCTTACGACAAAATTTGAGTTCAAAGAGAACATTTTTTACGTATCACAGTGAACAAATCCTATCATATAAGAAGGCTGGGTAACTATGATATTTGAAACCATTTCTTTTCACTAATATGAGGGATAAAATAGGTTAATGGGGGAAGTAGTGAGAAAGAACTTGTATGTAGGGTATAAAGTAAGACTTGAGAAGATGAAGGTAAATATGTTGCAATTTCTAATCGTACATTGTTTGTAAGGTAGTTGATGAGAAAACCGGTGTCGGAGAAGGTGAGAAAGAAAGTGGGGGTGTGTGAAATGTGAAAAACCTTGACGTATGCTAAGAGTACGTGCGCAATAAAATTTAATTCTATATTATAAAACTATATAATAAAATAAAATTTATAACTACTTTAACACAAACTAACTAAACAATGAAAAAAAAATGGTTATATAGTCTTTAAAATGCAATCAAAAACATCCTAATAACATCCTAGTGAAGATCTCTCACATTGGGAAACAACTTTATAAAATAATTTATAGATTTATTTATTCTTGAATCAACGATTGTGAGTTATCTTTTATTTTTTCTCACTTCTCCTCCTTTGAGTAGAAGGCAAGTGCAGCCCTTGCAGTAAGTAAAGAAAATGACAACAGTCACGTGCAATCCGCAGAAATTATTTCAGTGTCAAAGAGATGTGGTATAAGAGAAGAGTTTTAGGTTAGGAACAAATTTCGAGTAAATAAAGCATGATATTTTAATCCATTTTTTTGTTTATTTTTAATTCATTATTTCAATTATTATTAGATCATTATATTATATTATTAAAAATAAATTAAAAAAATATCTAATAATAATTAAAATAATAAATTAAAAATGTGTCAAAAAAAATAAGTTAAAATATCATTTTGCATAAAAAAAACTATGACCTCCGTTTAAAATTAATAAATCTTCCATGGGAAATTTCTTCAAACTTCAAATTTTACATAGTCCTCAACGCAATCATTCAGAACAGTTATTATGAAAAAAAAATACATACACATATATATATATATATATATATATATATATATATATATATATATACTCTCGTAAAGTGAAGTACGTGCCCCCTAACTCTAGGACCATTCTGAAGTTTTCGTGTAGGCCCAACCTAAACGATTTCAACATATTCAAAAACATTACAACTTTTTACTTTTTTTTATCCATGAACTAACCTTGTTTTGATGTTGGTTTTATCCTTAATTACCTTTTTTAACTTTTATGTTCCTGAATACTGTAATTGGTTGTACCATGAAGATGTCGGTGGTGGAATAGCGTGTAGCTTCAAAAAGTGGATTACTCTTTGAACAATATCTGCCATACATGTCTCACAAGTGTTAAAGATAAGATCCTATTGACTTTTGGGCCTCTACTATTTTTATCCATAGTATTGATTTGCTAGCTATTGCACCCTTCAGTACCCTTATTAATTATTGTTATCAATAATCTTTGTATTATTTTTATTTAATTATTATTGTTATTAGTAATTCATTTAGCATCTGTTATCTATTGCTATCTTCCACTAATAAAAATGGGTTAAAATATAATTTTCCAATTATTTTTGTTTTATATTACTATTTTCATTATCTTTGAAAATACTACCACAAGCTTCACCATCAACATTAACATTCATTTTTTATCCAATTAAAGTGCAAAAATTTCCAAATTATTTGTATATCAAAAAAATTTAACACCTTAAAGTTTTTTGTGTTTACATGTGCATATCTATTAATTTCACGAAATATCACATCGTACACTTTTTTATATAATAAAAGGGTAAAAAAATTAATTAAAAATATTTAGTCTAATGATTATGAAAATGATTTTTTAAAATCTATATTAAAGTTATAAGAAATGTATACACAAAAACATATTTATAAAAGAAAACATTTACGTAATTTGTTTTTTTCCTTAAAATAACTACTTTAGTTCTTTGTATATCATAGCATTATTAATTATTATATATAACATCGTGCAATTATTTAATTTAAATTGTAATTTTATGTTACTAATATAACTAATAAACTATTTCAATTTTGTCATTATTTAGTTGATTACTTAGTATGTACTAACTATATATCTTTATTTTAAATCAATTATTTAAATATCCAAAGAGCCAATTAAATAATCTCACCATGTTTTCGGGGCTCAAATTGTCTTTCCAAACACAATTCACTGACTAAAGTCTCGAGACAATAAAATAAAGATATAATTAAATAGTAGCTCAATCAATACAACTTGTAATGTCCCTGGCCTACTGATCTAACTCAACCAATTTATCTTAATTTTAGATGATGCTATATATTTTCACTGGAAAGATTATACAGTACTGTTTATTCATTCATTTTAGTTTTTAAGCAAATAATATTTTATTAAAATTTACAAAATATTTATGAAAGTAACTGTATCACATTTTAATGAAAAAAAATTGTTATTACCGTGGAAATTTAGAAGATGGTTAGCATTGAAAATTATAATAACTGGTTTTGGAGGATGATAGATTATATAGCCAAAATTATAAAATTGTTAATTCCATGACTAATTCAATTTTGTAAATTGTTCATGAAATATTTGTAATTTTTTTCATCAATAAATGACGTTGTTCTTTCTAAACAATGTCTATAATAATATTGTTTATTGATTATGTTTGTTTTAGGATAGTTTAATGTCCTATTTGAATTATATGTTTAAGATTGTTCTTATTGTAGTTTTCACTTATTCCGAATCTAATTCTTCAAACAAACTTTTTGTTGAGATGCAAGTTTGACATTGCTTTTAGTTTGTTTTTAGATTTAATTAGTTAATACTTAAAAAAATAGTAGAGTCAAATTGTTCATAACTTCTTTGAATCATATTCAATTCATATTTTGAAAAATACATCAAAATATTTTGAAAATCCTAAAAGTTGCGAACAATACCTAAACAAAACAAAAAATAAAATTGGAAAGAATAATGCTAATCCAATTTACTTTAAACTTAAGTAGTATTATTTGTTGATTTATTTTGATATGACAAACTGATTTTAACACTGTTGTATTAATCTTTGTACCGTATACTGAGTTTAAATGTTGATTAGTTTAAACATCTTTTATAATAGTAATCTAAATAATATTAATATTATTTTTATTTATTTACCAACGCACACAAATCTAATTTAATATACTCAGCAATGCTGCTTTTCTCGTAATGCTCTATAGAAAATTCCGCTGCACCTGCAACCTAATTATTTGTAAAATCACCTTCTTCAACACTCAATAAAAGAAGAGAAAGAATAACTGATATAATAAAATTAACGAAACAACCACAATCATTTATAGAAAGATTCTTTTGCCTCTAAAGAATAAATCTAATTTTCTGAATCATTGACTTCACACCTTTTTAACATCTACACATATATCAAAACACCTAAATAAATAAACTAAAAAACAAACAAAAGTCTTAAAATTTTAAAACAATATTTAACCACGATCTTCCTTACACAACAATTCCACAACTTCTACCAAAATTTACCTTAAATCTGAAAACAACTTCAAAACCCCAAAACAAAAATACAACTAATCTTAATTTACATCATCATTCATAGAACATAGGACATAGAACATGTTGTTCTGTTTCCACATGTTGCATTTAAAAATCAGCGAGTGGATACATTTGTTTAATCAGAAATTGGCATAAAAAGATGAGAGTTTCAGAGTAAATGATTGGCCATGTGAGATATAAGCGACAAATTGTTTATGATTGGTGGATGAGATGAGATGAGATGAGATACACACTACCCAAAGTAAGAGAAAGATGCCACATACATACCCCAATTCAAGTTTCTTCCCTTAATAAACAAATACTTATAACAGAAAATAAATAAATAAATAAAATTTTTATCTCTCTATAAACAATTAAACAATATATTAAAATTAAATCAGTATCACATTGAATAGAATAGCTAATATTTATTTTTTTATTGTTTTTGGTGAACAGTTACAATATAAAAAAATCGTGGTCACTGATCCAAAGCAAAACATTTTCGTACAAGACACTCACCTTGATGCGCAACAACAACACAACAGAGATCCAATGTTCAATATTACTATAATTCTTTTTCTTCTTTTTTTTCATAATTTATTCTTTCATTTCCAAAATTTCTTTTACATACATTATCGTTTTGGTTGGCTAATAGAAATAAAATGGAACAAATATTATATTCTTCTTCTTTTTCCCAGAAAAGAAGGCAAAATTTGTTTGCATGCACATGGCAAAGCATTATATACCTTTTATTTTATATAATATATGGTTCATAGTAACAAAAATGTAATTATATTATTATATATATAACAATAAACCAGTACCTGTTTACTTTTAATGCTTGCTTTTTTTATAGACTTTTTTTTTTACCTTCAAAAGTTAGCAAGTTGCGAGTCATTAATTAATAAATTAATTAATTAGGATTACTAGCAGGTTAGAAGATTCCTATTAAGTTAATTGCCGGATACTGACAAAACACTTTATTGACTATTAAGTATTAAGATTATACATTACCATTTTACGCCAATCGATAATTTTTCAACATTAGATTACTGTATTAGAAGAATTTATTTGATTCTATTTTTTATATATATAATCAAACATAGATTAAAGTCTAATACATCATACGTATATCATATTTTTAAGTAATGAATGGTGGAGAGGGTGTATCAATCTACATTTATTCTTTTCATTCAAAAATTTAACTATTTAAATCTTATTTATAATAATATTATTTCATATTAATTTAAGTTTATTTTAACATGTTCGTTTCAAAATTAAGTTTATGTTTCTAAATTTGTAATTTGATCCAATTAGCTAATTTCAAATTATATATTTTTTATAATTTTAAAAAACTAAAATTGTTCATTTTAAATATTTTTTATTGTAACTTTTTGCTTTTGGTTGAATATGGTTTACTTCATTAACAAAATGTCCGTTTGAATTCAATATTATGCATTACATAAATTGATGTGTATTTTTTAAATATTGATATTAAAGAAAATAAGAATATTTTCGTAGATAATAAAGATAGACAAATAAATAGATAAAGCTTTTATACTAGTTCCCGTTACCACAAATCAACAAATAAAAAATATATAAAAAATAATTAAATACTAAGAAAAAAAAAGTAATGCATACAGAAAAAGAAAGAGAAAAAAACTTCAACTAAAATCACCAAACATCTGTAACCTCAATCATCATGTTATTAATTATTATTGTATATGATAGTTTTCTCTCTCAAATTAATAATTAAATTTTAAAATATATATTAATTATTTAATATCAAAATATAACAGCCAAATTAATTCAAATAAAACTTAATATGAATTTATCAAATATAGCAGTTTTGATTGCATTTAAATTAAATATTTATAAATTTTAAAGTTTAAACCAATTTGATCTTATTAAATAAATTTAATTTTCAATATAATTTTTTACTTAAATTTGTTTGGACCTGTAGTCTATTACAGTGAATTTTGGTGCACCTAAGAAATATCACAAAAAGAACAACCGAAGGAAAATTCTAAAATACTATTTTCATGATCCCACACCACTTGCAAAATTGGACCACTTGATTATTACGTTTCTTCAACTATTCAACACGTGTAGAACATTGGAAATATTAAATGAAACTTCGATGACCGATCTAATCATGTATTTGATGAGACAATTAAAAAATTTATTTGAATAATTTGAAACTTTTTCAAGAAAAATGATATATTTAAATGAGAAAAAAAATGAAAAATTTTAGGAATGTGTTTTAAATAACAAAAATAATAAATTTTGAAATTTACTCGATAAAAATAAAATTTAAAAATTTTCAAAGTTGGAAAATTTATAATTGATTAAGACAAAAGAATTTCACAAATTCAAAAAGTTGAGTCAAATAAAAGGTTAAAATTAATCGGTTCGGATCAAATGTTGGATTAACTAAAACAAAGTTTGAACTAGACTAATCTAAGCCAAAGGTCGAGACGACCCAGACTAAGTCAAAGATTAAACAGAACTGATTCGGATCAAAAGTCGAATTAAGTTAAGTTAGACGATAGAGTTGAGTTTATCATAAAATAAAAATTAAAATAACATTATATAAAATTTAATATTTTAAGAAATAAAAAAGTTTCATAAACAATTTAATTCATTATATAAAATTGAAAAAATTCACTGTATTTTTTATATATATATATATATATATATATATATATATATATATATATATATATATATATAAATTAAAGTTCTTACCGCTTATATTCACTGTATAAAACAATAACAAAAAGTATTCACGTATATTTAACATGGGAAAACCAACCATAACCTTTTCTCTAACGTATTATTATCACATTTATATTATATTACATACACAATCAAATAAAATAACATTCGATAAATAATTATATAAAATCATTCTCAATTATTTAACAATTATAATAAACACATCTGTTGCCTAATAAGAAAATCAAACAAAATATTTTAAAGATTAAATAATTTCTTAAAGATAATATTGAATTTGAACGGCTGAAACTCATTTACGAAATCAAACATTGATTCATCCTATGTCATTTAGTTTAGTGAAATACAACATTAAAAGTATAAAATATAACATTAACTATAGTTATACAACATTTAAACTATTAAAATTAAATTCAAACCAGTAAAACATATTATGTGAAATAGAAGAATATAGTTTGAGCAAGACACTTTCCTTTCACCACAAATTTATCACTTGAATAAGGAGTTACAAAAAACTTAAAACCTTATTCTCATGTTTACATGTTTATATGTTTACATTATCATAAAATCCAAATTGTAAATGCTGTAAACAAACATATTCATACAAAAAAAGTATAAAAATACAATTAACATGTATATCAAAATATAAGATTCTCTAATCATTATTCTCTTAAACCATTAGAAAGTTTGAGTTACTTAGATACTATTTTATCCTTTTTTTTTGAGTTTATTTAATGTGATTTTTTTAGCATGTTCAATAAATTCAAAAAAATTGACAAAGATTCAAATTTTATTGTAAAAAAAAAAATATGTATAAACAGAGTCAATTCCAACTTAAAGTTAAAATAAGTTAAGCTAAACATAGACTTATGTTTGTTGTAAAATAAAAATTATTTTATTTTATCCAAAAAAAATTAAAATTTAAAATATTTCAATTATTTTATCCAAACTAAATATTTAAGTAATAAAAAAAATTATAAACAATTTAATTCACTTTATAAAATTAGGAAAAAAGAATTTACTGTATATTTTTATATATATATATATATATATATATATATATATATATATATATATATATATATATATATATATGAGATAGGATGTATTTTATTTTTTATTTTTATATGAAATGTGAAAACGATATAGATTAATGATACTGGAAATTAATAATCAATTAGATAAAGAAAATACATAAATCAGGTGAATGTGATAAATATATTTAATAAAATTGTTGATTATTTGTGCTAGAGTTCAGATTACTAAATTCAGACAATGTAATAGTTAATTGTGGCATCTGGGGAAATAATTCCAAAAAATAGTACCTATTGATAATTTTTTTTTTTTTTTTTTTTTTATTTGGGGTTAAAA
>Ga0214545_1012801_pt1 | contig 10743 bp, 8 predicted proteins | sample CNSS4metaG_FD_160064 | JGI IMG/M metagenome (GOLD analysis project Ga0214545, IMG submission 160064) | Root nodule microbial communities from cowpea collected in UCLA plant growth center, Los Angeles, California, USA - CNSS4 | ecosystem: Host-associated > Plants > Roots > Nodule | place: USA...
ATAATCCAAGTTTTTAAATTTTTGAACAAACAAAATTAAAATAAAGTTCTGACTCCATGAATTTGTCTCATTAATGATAACATAGACTTTTAAAAAGTTCAAAGTAGAAGAAAGATTTATAACTAAAAAATATTTTTTATATAAGTATCAATATTTTCTCCTCTTCTACAGAAAAATTATATATTTTATTAATTTATTTTAAAAATAGTCATTACATATTACACTTTTCTTAAAATCTGATCAGTTAATAGTTTCTTAAAATTACTTAACTTAAATATATTTAATTACCAAATTAAAAATTAAGACTTTGTTTTTTTTACCTAGCTTATTGAAAAATATATTCATATTTTTCAAAATCTACTTTTCATCTTCCAAAAATATAAAGATGTTAAGAATTAAAACAATTGTCCAGTTTTTTCCAACACTACTTCCAAGCTATATCTCAAATCCACACAAATCCATCTTTACACTCTCTCTCAAATCAATCCACACAAAGGAACACAGCCTAAGGGCTAACTACCACAATTGGAGCTAGAGCAACAGTATAATTTTATGAAAACAAAATCTTTTTGTAGTGTCAACACCCAATTTCTTCCGCACAACGACAATAAAGAGAAGAGGTAAATTTAATTCAAAAAATAAATATTGAGGAAATAAAAAAACAAAAGAATAAGTTTTTATTTTACTTTTAATTTGTATTTATTTTATTTTAATTTTAGTTGTAATCTTATTTTATTATTCAATATATTAAAAAAGAAAAAAAAAATTAAAAAAATGAAAGTTAATTAAATATGCGGCTTGGCCTGCCATCCCTTTCCTCCTTCATGCAAGGAAAAAATGGTCATCTTTACGTTTTTTCCCGCTTTTGGGTCTTTGGCATGAGAAGAGAAATTTTGGGTATTTGTATGCACCCACACCCATGGTAGTCGTAGCATGGCAGTTGCAACAAATGTGGAGCGAGGCAACTTGCTTTTGTTGACTTTAAAATTTTTTAACAAAATGATACGATCCTATCCAAGAAAGAGTATGATCATTTCTGAATTTGAATCCTCAATAGGCACAACACGAATAAATCAGAGAAGAACGCAGAATAAGACAAAGATGGAGGACGCCACAATGTAGCAGATTGATAAGTCAAGTGAAGATTCGCCAACAACATGCTTATCTTTGATAAGAACCAGAAGCCTAAGCCAAGAACAAAGAGAATCCTCTCATTAATGAAATCAAATTCAATATATGACTAAAAGTGTCCACAATAGTTTTTGGTACCTCTATTTATAGGCACAAAAGTTTAAGCAAACCTGAAAAACCCTACAAGAAGGCCCAAGCCCAAAACATAAAAGCATAAACTAATTTATAAAAGAAAGCTTAAAGCCCAAAAATATAGAACATAACTAATTTCTAAAAGAAAACCCAAAGGTTCATCTTCAAGTTCTTCTTGTATGGAATCTTGGGATAGTCCTCTATCATTCCTTCCTTCTTAAAGAGAATTTGTCCTCAAATTCGTACCACTTGAACTTTGTGAGATAAACTTCTATCATATCCTCCTTCTTAAAGAGAATTTTTCCTCAAATTCGTCTCACTTGAAGAGTCTTTATCATTCTCCCCTGTTTGGAGAGAATTCGACCCCAATTCTGAAAGTTCCTCTCGGGTCAAATACGCACCTTATAATGATATATTTGATGGTTCTACAGTCATTGTACATCCTCCCCAATCTACGTTTCAGAGGTACCAGAATTAATAGAATAGCATAGGGACTCAAACTTTCCCGAACCGATCTATTTTCCATAAGTTGCTCCACTTGCTTATGTATCTCTTTAGTTTCTTCTAGGTTACTCCTATAGGTTGGCCTATTAGGAAGGGATGCACCCTGAGTGAGGTCTATATTATACTCAGTACCCCTTTTAGGAGGTAAATTATGAGGGATGTCTTTAGGAAATACACCATCATACTTCTTGAGAAGGTGTGCCATACCTAAAGACAAATAAGGTTGCACAGAAGAGAAACAAATATTGTTAGGCATAAGCAAATATAAGGGTTGTTTCTTAATCAACGCTCTGTTTATCTCTTTCTCTCAAGAAAAGGCTTTTATCACTCTTTATTTTTTTACCTTCCTTTTCTTGTTTTTTTCTGGAATTTTCTCTCTTCCTTCTTTTCTCTCTTGCTCTCTTCTCACTCTCATCTTAATTTGATCCTCACAAACCTCTCTAGGAGATAAAGGTGTCAGGGACACCTTCTGTCCCTTAAATAGGAAAGAATACTTATTGGTTAGACCATCATGGTTTACCTCTCTATCATATTGCCAAGGCCTCCCCAACAACAAGTGACTCGCTTCCATAGGTACCACATCACACACTACCTCATCGACATATTTACCTATAAAGAAAGCAATGTTCACCTGCTTATCTACCACCAGTTCTCCATTCTCACTCAACCATTGCAAAGTATAAGGACTAGGGTGCATAGATGTCACCAAACCAAGCTTTCCCACTAGCCGTTTACTTGCTAAATTTGTACAACTTCCTCCATCAATGATGAGTGAACACACCTTTCCCCTAACCATACATCTAGAATGGAAAATATTTCTTCTTTGGGTGTCATCTAACCCCTTATTCATACTACCCAAAAATCTCCTAAGCATCAAGAGATCTCCCTCCAAAGGTGGTACTTCACACTTTCTTTCCTCCCCATCACTGCTAGATGATTCAGGTGATTCCCCCACGGAATGCTCACTAATGTAATCACCATTTTTCAACAACATCATAGTTCTTCTGTTGGGACATTCGAATGCTATATGTCCTCTACCCAAACATTTAAAACATTTTTTTGAACTAGAACGTGAAGAATAATCATTATTAGATTGAGAAGTTACTTTACCATTTGAAGACTCCATCTCCCTAGATTTAGGAATGGCAAAAGTAACTTCCTCCCTTTTATATTTCTCCTTATCTCTCCAGGGGATGACTTCTTGTAGGTGTTTCTTCTCTTAAGTTGTTTTTTCCACTTTGGTGGCTTGGTGAATAAGATCCTCCAAAGTCTCATAATGGTGCATTTCCACCACATATTGAATCTCCCTATTTAATCCATTCAAGAATCTAGCCATTGTGCCATAGGTGTTTCTTCCACTTAAGCTTTCATCAAGGTGACCTCCATCTCTTGAACATATTCTTCAACACACTTATTTCCTTGTGTAAGTCTTTGTAATTTGTTGAAGATCTCCATTTTATAATAAGGAGACATAAATCTTTCTTTCATAGCTACCTTCAATTGCTCCCATGTAGAGATTGGCAACTGCCTTCTTCTTGCTATGTCTGTAACATCCCGTCTGGATATTACTAATTTTAAGTAAATAAAAAAAAATAGATCAAATCATTAAAACATCGCATTTATGAATAATTCCTCATTTCCCAAAAGCACGGTAAATTTAAAATTTTATTAGATTAATAAAGTATCCGAAATCCATAATTACAAAACTGAAAGTCTCATCAAATAGGCCATGAGCCTTTAGAATTTATCACAAATCCAAAGATATAAAACATAAACATGAAAGTCCCATGATATCCCCGCTCCTTGACTAAGCCTCACCAGCACCAGCACCACCTGCATCAACATCATCTGCTCACGTCTATCGCGTACACGATCATCCCCACACACAAGCAGATAGGGTGAGCTTAACAATTTGAAGCATATAAAAATTGTATACACATATACAACATATCATTATAAACAACACAATCATTCCAAAGGGCCTCCATTCTTTTAATTCATACCACCTGGCCACAACCAGGTTATTCGCGTTCTACATCTTCTAGTGATCACTCCAAGATGACTTGCTGCCAAACCTATCGGCCACAACCGATGGAGCACGTTCGGAAAACCATGCTACGGATTATACACCGTAACGCCAGGTGGAGTTCCCAAATACGAATAGGGTTCGTAACGTCCCAAGACTACCAAACTCGTCAGCTCATCACTGAGGAGGGCAATCCATCTGGACCCATCCGTACTGGCCACAACTAGCAAATTCACACCAACAACACTCGCTAACCCGAGCTCAACTCAAGGGTTCCTCGTGTTCATCCACCATCCCGAGCTCAACTCGAGGGATGTCATTCCGAGCTCAACTCGAGGAATACTATGTGCTGAAACCTTATCCCGAGCTCAACTCAAGGGATACGTTCCGAATTCAACTCAAGGAACACAACAATCTCACCTTTGAAGCATCACCAAAAGCCTTGTAGATCACGCCTACAGAATCTAACAACTAGGACTTACAACAGCCAAATCGCCTAGCATGGGACACGTACCGCTAGGCGCTAGCAGCTTCCATATCGCCTGGCGGAGGACACGTACCGCCGGCGCCAAGCGCCTAAGAACCACCAATTCTGCAACCACCGCCTGGCGCGACAGTCCACACCGCCAGGCAGACGTGCTCTAGGAGGCTACTATTTCCGCCGCTATCGCTTGGCGGGACCTTCCCCTCCGCCAGGCGCCACCTGCACCAGAACCCCACTGTTTCCTTGCTATCGCCTGGCGGGTCCAATACATCTGTCATGCGCTATACCAGTACTCACGTAGTACCAACTTCCAACTCTTAGAATAGATTATAGTAGCAAATTTGGTCTGTACACTACTCCATTTTTCACTCCAATCCAATTAGTTCACCTCTATACCATTCATACTCATATGGATTTGGACTTAGACTACCAAGTCAGTCACTTAGTTATGTTTCTCTCTACTCTACTAATTTGGTTCCACAACCCCGAGGAGTTCGCATTCTTGCCAAACCAGTACATTCATATCCTCTGTTGTGGTCCTAGCATCACTTGACCCTTTTCATTTCCTAACATGTCCACTATATTACCAATTACATTTCCTTCAACTTCTTTATACACCTATAATCTACTGGCCTATAGTTGACACTGAAATTATCATCCCCTTACTTAGGATTACTCTACATCAGCCTCTACACCAGCTCTATTCATCCAATCCTACCTCCTATGTATAATCTTTTCCTGTGATTCTCACTAATAGTCACCAAATTTAACCTCCTAATTTACACGTAACATCACTAAAGGTTGTTATGCAACTGTTGTCTCCAATCTCCCGTAGCGACCAAGAACCCGATCCACCAAAACTAAATGTCCAATATTCTAAAAACCATCACAGCACGTTGCATTCTCGCAAGATTAGTAACCCTACACTGGCGCCTGGCGGAAAACCCCGTGCCGCTAGGCGGTGCATTAGTTTTGAGATACTCAGAATCCTGCCTTGCACCTGAGAGCAGCCCAACTTCCAAATTTGCCTTCTTTGCAGTTTTTCCCCAAATTCTCACGCAGACTCACTTGTGCCTATAATGATTCACACCTAACACATGCACCCTCACTCTACAGTGCAATCCAACCCTAAATTCATATTTTCACAACAACACCCCAAGTGTTAATCCCTAACATGACATTTCCACTGTTTCATTCAATCATGCCCTCTAATACTTAGAATTTTTCGTCATTTGACATCAAAATAATTCGCTAATAATTACAGTCAACTTTTCCACCGATCAGAAACCACCCAGATCACAGAAACATAATTCGAGACGAAACTCGCTTGTGTCGCCTGACGGTAGCATGGGAGCCGTCAGGCGCTTCATACAAACCCAGAAAAACTTGGTGAATCAATAAGTGTCGCCTGGCGGCAAGGAAGGTGCAGCCAGGCGGTTCCTTCTCTAGGAACCCAAAACACCAACAATATGATGAGCCGCCCGGCGGGTGTGCATAGCCCACCAGGCAGTTTCTGGAAAATTTCCAAAATTCACAAAATCATAGATAAAACAGTAATCAGACATTCAATTTATCATGCTTTTCATGTAATTATATAGATAGATAAATAAATCGAAGTCCAGCTCCCCTAACCTGGATCCTTTTACTTAAAAATGGATTACTTGAGAGCTTCCAATGATCACCAATGACCACCATTTTTGTCTATCGCTCAATTCAGTCCCAAAACCTCACTCAACCTCACCAATCTCTATAACTCGTGCTCTCTTTCCTGAGTAAAATTCCAGCTTGCCAAAACCCTCACTTTTACTACAATTTGGCCTTTTATATGGTGCCTTATTACTAGGTTAATTACCAAAAACGAATCAAGTCACAATTGGTGATGTTAATTATCATTTATTGGATCTTTATGGCCTGTTTTGCGGCCACCCTTGGCTGCCAATTCCTCTAGGGTTTACGTTAACCCTTCACATTCAAGCCCAAAGCCAAAAATAGCAAAAATAATGTTTAACCAAGGCTCTCCGTGGCCTAAAAACATGTTTCGCTTCATCATTATGAGAAGAATGGTCTGAATCATCATGTCTCCTTCTTCTTCTCTCCATCTCCTCTAATCTCACGCTCACATCTTCATTACACTTTTGGAGCTTTTCGAACAGTTGTGTTGATTGTGTTGTTGCATTTGATTCATTTGTAATGTGAGCTTATTAAGTGCAACCATAAGTTTCGAGTCTTATGTGATAGAGGATCAATATTCTGGGAAGAAGTCATGTCTTGCAAGCAAATGTTAGAAATAATATATATATTTTTTGGACCTCACCACTCTACTAAGTGTTTCACTCAATTTTCCACTCGTGTATCACACTTATAGGATTTTTCTTCAATGTACTCTCTTGCCTTTTACCACTCAAATTCCCTTTAGGCCTTGACAAAGAACTTCAGTAGCTTAAGCAAAGAGTGAACAAACAAAGTGAAAAGTGTTACGAGATCTAAGTCTTGACTCAACAGGTGAAAGAAAATAAAAAACTCTAGAGAAAACTTCGAAGAATTTTAAAAACACAAAACAAGAAAATTAAAATTAGAAAATAATAGGACTACCAAAGAGATTTAAAGGAGACAACATGGAGACTCTAAGAGAAAGACGGATTGCAAGTAGATATTAATAAACCATAAATAAAATTGCAATAAAAAGTTGTGTTGAACTCCCCGTTTTTTTTTATCCTTTTTTTTCCAATATATATTTGTTTCCTTTTGACTTTGATCCTCATTATTTTTTTTACAGTTCAACACAAAAACAAACTAAACAATTTATCCTTCAAACCCTCATACTCATGTAAATCAAAGTAAGTGCACTTGCAAATTCCAAACACAAAAATAAATAATGTCCACGAATTAAATGTAGAAATACACAATTTAAACAGAGAACAGAAAAGAAAAAAAAATGCAAAATATAAAAAAAAAATCAACCAAATTGGAAACAACCAACCTTAGGGGTTTTACTCCTTACAAATGAAAGAAACAAAATTTAAAACAAAATATAGGACAAGAAAACATTGAAAATTGTAGTTTTTTTTAATATGACAGAAAAATAACATAGAAGAGGAAATTCAAACTAGAACCTTGCTCTAGATACCAAATGATATTATCCTATCCAGGAAAGAGTATGATCGTTTCTGAATTTGAATGCTCAAGAGGCACGACACGAATAATTCAGAGAAGAACGCGGAATAAGACAGAGATGGAGGACGCCACAATCTAGCAGATTGATAAGTCAAGTGAAGATTCGCCAACAAGATGTTAATCTTTGATAAGAACCAGAAGCCTAAGCCAAGAACAAAGAGAATCCTCTCTTTAATGAAATCAAATTCAATATATGACTAAAAGTGTCCACAATAGTTTTTGGTACCTCTATTTATAGGCACATAAGTTTAAGCAAACCTGAAAACCCTACAAGAAGGCCCAAGCCAAAAAAGTAAAAGTATAAACTAATTTATAAAAGAAAGCTGAAAGCCCAAAAACATAGAACATAACTAATTTCTAAAAGAAAACCCAAAGATTCATCTTCAAGTTCTTCTTGTATGGAATCTTGGGATAGTCCTATATCACGAAAGATGAATGAAAAAGGGAGTGACCGGAAAAAAAGGTGGAGGGAACGAGGAGCTTAGGCAAAGCAAGCATAAGAACTAAAGAAACAGACATCAACTCTCATCCATAACACCTACATTCATCTTCTCCAACCTTCCAACTAAACCACTATAATTAATCATCTTTCAATTTCACTCCTCTTCATTATTCCTACTCCCTGCAATATCACTTTTATATCCACCTGCAAAAAACCAGAAAGAATAGAAGCTTTTATGCCATTGTGTGTTCCTTCATCTTTTTCGTCGACATTTTGTTGTTCTTCCTTGCCAAAGATTGGGGCTTTTGTTGTCGTTGACGGAGAAAATGAAAGCACACACAATGGCACAAAAGTCCTAATCTCTCACGAGGAAGAAGATCAATTTCAACCTTCGTCTCCACAAAACCCATAATGGCATGCACAAAGGATGGAAAAAACTGAAGAACAAAACCTTGGGTTACTGCTTCCAAAGTTCAAACCTAAGAAAAGGAGGGGAGAAAGGTTTCTAGTCCAACATTATGGGTTGCAAGTGAAGAGGAGAAAGGGAGAAATGTTTCTGTTCAAAAATGTGCACAATTCATTTTGATTCTCTATGCCAGCGTGGACGATTTGAAAGAAAATTAAAAATTACAAATGAAAAGCCACGCATGCTGCCATTTAAAGTGGTAATGAAAGTGGTAAGATCATGGTATCAACAAATCATTTTCCTAATCGAAATTGTGACAAAATATATTTGGTAGTGAAAACTCTAGTGACAAAATAGTTAGTGACCAACTTTCAATTTGGTCACTAAACAAACACCAACATTTTGATTGGTCACTAAAAGATTATTCACATTCATGTATAATGGAAACATTTAGAAACCAAAATGTATTGGTAATTTTGGTTGGTAATTTGGTCGCAAAAGCAATATTTTAATATATTCTAAACAATTTTCCAACATGCTTATAAATAGTACAAATTTAATTATACTAAATAACAATCAACTCCAATATATAAAGTAAAAAATATTCACTACAAGGAAATTTTTAAATAATAACCAATTTTAGTGGCAAAAAATAATTAGTCACTATAATGACGAATTTAGATACAAATTTATATACTAAAAGTTATTGGTAAATAAAATAATTTATATTATGAATAAAAAATTATAATTGGTTTTTAAATTGGTAACTAAAATAGTTTCTATTATCAATAAATTGGTCACTAACATTAATTACCCATACTTTGACTACAAAAGATATTAGTCTCAAAATATGTAATTAAAAATTGGTCTCTAAACATTTTTTTGTTACTAAAATTAATCATTATTTAAAAATTTTCTTGTAATAATTATAAATATTAAAAATATATATTATATGAACCAACCTAAAACCAAAATAAAAATAAAAACAGTTCTAAATAAATATGCAAGTTTTAAATCATCAATTAAGCATGCAACTAGTGGTCTTGTGGTCTATTATTACTATAATGATCTACTATGTAAAAGTACGAATTGATCTAAGTATTACAACAATTCATGTATAAAATTAGTGAAAGTTTTGAAAAGATACAAGTACATTGGGCTAGTGAGGGATAATAACATGTTAAACCAATTTTCTCTTACATTAGTGAGTTGAAGAAACACAATTGAAACACAACCTTGAAAAACATTGCAACCAAATAAAATGAGACCAACCGAACATTATTACCTCATAATGACAAATTAGAGAATCACTACAACATTGACATAAAATTTCTAACATTGTGAAGGTACGAAAGATTCTACCATTGATATATCTTTATCCACAATCCCCCTTTCATGCAACAATTCTGTAAAAATAAAATATTGAGCTATATGTTTAAAATAATTAGATTAAAAGTGCAATAAAAGAAGTAATGAAAAAATTGTTTGCTGGTCTTAAGTTCTGATTAATATCTAAACACCCAAATTTAAATACATTGTTTAATAAATTATAAGATTTAAAGTTGAAATAATATATATCAGGTAATAATCTTTTTCGCTTTATATTTTCCTCAAGGTTACCTGCTATCCAATACCCTTTATTAATACACTACCCTATCTTTTATTAAAAACTTGAGCTGCTATCCGCATTATTCGCTCTTATGAGAGAACTGCACATCAATTTTGAGTGATGTACTACTTGATCCAATTCTTGATCACATGCACTTTTGCGTTTTAAGTAACATTTGCATCAATTATTTGTTTATACTTAATCAGAAGTAACAGAAGTCAAGTTTGCAAAACTTCTCTCCCCTCTTTTACAATTTAAGCATCAGTTCAAATTATGATGGTTCCTTTTGTCAATTATGAAAATATGCGTAAACACTGGACTTCACGATGCATCCCATTATTTCAGAAAGGAGCCAAATACTTTTGGAGTTTTGCACAGATGACAACTGGTTTCCTGAGATATTTACAACATTATATATATTATTCTTTAATCTGGCACAATCCAGTTTCCCATTCTTGAAAAGAGTGTTATTTCTGCTAATCCAAACGTCATTCACAATATTAGTTATACCTGCTTGCAAAATTGCACTCCATTGCTTGTCCATGATGCTTTACACAGCTGACAAAAAAAAAAAGATCATTGTTAATTTGCATACCAGAACTAAACCATCTCCAAAGCTGGAAGCCAATTCACAACAAAGAAAAGATATTATGAAGTTTCCTCAGAAGTGGCAATGACAGCACCTACACAGAATGGTGCTACATCTAATTTTAAGTTTTCTTTAGCAGGAGGAATCCATAGAAAAAAAATTTTGGAAGGTGGAATGAACTTGTTTCAGATCCTTTTCACCAAGAAACTATAACACAAATATATATATATATATATATATATATAT
>Ga0214545_1012805_pt1 | contig 10739 bp, 6 predicted proteins | sample CNSS4metaG_FD_160064 | JGI IMG/M metagenome (GOLD analysis project Ga0214545, IMG submission 160064) | Root nodule microbial communities from cowpea collected in UCLA plant growth center, Los Angeles, California, USA - CNSS4 | ecosystem: Host-associated > Plants > Roots > Nodule | place: USA...
GGTTGATTGACACGTTAGCCATTTTACCTTTTGTAGAATGAAAATTTTGAAATGAAGTGGGTCAGATATATTAATTTATAGAGAAACTTGCCATTTGTTAGTTTAGAATTGTATATAGTATTAGATTTCAATCATTTTGAGAGGGGTTGCTATTTTCATACTCTTTTCTTTCTTCCACCTAGCTAGCCATTTTTTAATTAAAAAAGACACCCTTTTCAAAAACTGTTTATTGTTACGTAAATTTATACAAACAAAAATTTGTGGTCATTAACTAAAAAAGTACTTTTTTGACGTGAAAATATTTGTCTCCAAGCGTTAAAAAATAGTCATGGTAGGATAATTTGTGAAGAAATAACATGTCAAAAAATAGATGCCTTTTTTTTTGAAATAGAAAACAAATTTCATTACAGAATACAACTGTAAAATTTCTCATAAAATTAAGGTTGATTGTGCTATTGTAGACTACATGATTATCTTGTATTTCTTTTAGCCCCACAGGTTGGAGGTTCAAATAAATCATGAAGCTTGAGTTTGAAAATATTGTAATGAAACATTTTGGAAGTAAAACTTTAGTAAAAAAGTATGCTAGTTGATGACAAGAGCAAACCGGAAGATGTTTCATGAGACAAAAAATAATTTTTCTCCAACCAAGTGCTAGTTAATTTCTAAGTATATAGTTCTTTCATGAAACACGGAATAAACAGATGTAAATAAACAGATATGTAAAGAGAACTTTGACTGTTATAATACAAAATAAGGCACTTATCAAAAGGAGCTTATAAAACACGGAGTAAATATACCAACCATTGGAGCTCACAAGTAGCAAATGCAAGAGTTTGATATTCACCCTTAGCAAATGAATAAGAGATTGTTGATTGTTTTTTTTTTTTATTTTCCATGAAATCAAGGAGTTGTCAATAAAAAAAAAAGTAAACAATGATGGAACTTAATTAGCATCACTAAAACCAAGTAAGTGAGAGGATGAAGTTCTACTAAAAAAGAGGCCCTTTACGGGACAAGTCTTGAGATAACGAACAACATGCAAGGCAACTTGAATATGTGATTGAGTAGGGAAACAATTAATTGATCAAGTTGTTGAGTGGCAAAAACAATGTTTGGACGGGTACTGGTGAGATATATGAGGCGACCAACCAAGCGTCGAAAAGGTAAAGGATTGACAAGCGAAGTGGTGCAATCTTGATGGAGGTGCAAAGAATTGTCTAGGGTGTAGAACATGGTTTGGAATTGAAAAGAGCTCCATCAACAATTAACTGTAAGCAATATTTGCGATGGCATAAAGGGATACTAGAAGAAGGGTAAGCAACCTCTTAGCCATAAAATACTTCAATTTACAAAGATCTTTGATTTGAAAATGAGAACATAGAAAATGTTTAATCTGGTCAATAATCGTAATCAAATTTCTAACTAAGACAATGTCACCAACATAAAAAATCAATGTAGTAAAAGATGAGTTGGTAGCTTTAGGAAAGAGACTATGGTGAGCATATGATTGCTTATAATAGAGGAGAGTAATAAATTGGATAATTTGGTAAACCATTGACGGCTAGCTTTCTTCAATCCATATAGAGATTTCTTCAATTTACACAACGAGGAATAATCAGTGATACCTTGAGGAATAAACATACACATCTTTTGTGAGATTGTCATAAAGGAAGGCATTGTTGATATCAAGTTGTTGCATATGCCAATTATGAGCGGAAGTAATGGTCAGAACAACACAAATGGTGGTAATTTTAACATGAGAGAAAATCTCGAGATAATCAATACCTTCAATCTGAGAGTAGCATTTTGCAACTAACCGTGTCTTGTATCGTTCAATATCGTTCAATATTACCGTCACAGTTGCACTTAATTTTGTATACCCACTTGTAACCAATGGGGCACACATGAGGTGGGGTGTGAACTATATATATCCCTGTGCGATTGGAAATAAGGGCTTGTATCTCAACCTTCATGGTCTCTTGCCAACAGAATTTGATGGCAATTTCATGGACAAACTCATGAGTGAAAGTAAGAAGGAGAAAGATGAGAATAATCAAGAGAAGAGTAAAGAGGATAAGGTACGGTTGAAGATGAATGGAGAGAGGACGTTGAAGTAGGAATTGAATTAATAGTGAAAGCATGACATTCATTGTCATCAAGGTAAAGAGGACATTGATGAGGATGAGTGTAACGACAAAGAGGTTGTGATTCTATTGCAGATAGTGAACTTGTTTGGGTAGGTAGGGTACATGGTGTAGGCAAAGAGGGATGAGGGTCAGAGAATGGAGAACATAGTGTCGGATTGGGTTGAGAAATGTTGGGATTAAAGGTAGGTGTGTAAAACAAATTGGGTGGAAGGGTGTGTTAAATACTAGGCTATGAATTATTGGGCTGAGAACTTATTTTTGAAACAATGTACGAATTACATAAGAAGCTTGACAAAAATAATAATTTTCATACATAGAGAGAGAGAGTCGTACATCATATTTTTAATGCAGAGTCAAAACACGTACAACATAAATAGAAGGAAAACTTAGTCATCAATTAAGTCTCCTCCTTAGCATCCTTGTTCAGATCAAATTTAGAAGGGTTAAATATGTTTTTGGTCTCTAAACTTCTAGAGAAAATTGGAATTAGTCCCTCTTAGAAACTTTAACTCAATTTAGTCCCTCAACTTTAGAACTTCGTAAATTTAATCCTTTTAACCAAATTTTGTTAAGTTTATTTCATATTTTAAATGTATTTCTCGGTTAACATTGAACAAGAAATATATGAAATCTTCGGCAACTGAAAGAAGAAGTTTGGCTAATGTTCCAGCAAGACAACAAGAGTCTCTAATGAGGAAGAAGAACCATTGCAGGCTAAAACTGGGAGCCTACAAGACATATATAATACAACTAACGAGGTACATGTTGTGTGCCTTTTGGCAGATTTTGAAGATGTTAGTTTTGAAGAAGCCATGATAAATGATAAATTGAAGAAGGCAATGGACGAGGAGATTGCTTCTATAGAACGCAACAACACGTGGGAACTATCTATGTTAGCCACGGGAAAAGCGAAGTACAGGTCGACCACGAACAAAGTGAAAGCGAAGTTAACCATGAAGAAAGCGAAGAACTTGAAAATTCATGAAATGGACAAGCACAATGTGAGAATCCAAGATGAAGAATAAAGGAACAAAGATGGAGAATAAAAGAAGCATGGGGAATTTTTGTTAGGTAAACTTAAATAGAATAAACTTTATGTTATAACTGTTCTTGGTAATTAGTATACTAGTGGTTTATAGTCGTTGGGTGGTTAATGCACTAATCGTTTATAGCTGCTGGGAGTACAATAGACGGAAATTGCAAGTCTATAAATTGTATTGTTGATGACATGAATACAACAATAAAAAGTTAATAAGTTTTTTCATGCAAGAGCCTCTTTCTTTTTAAACATATAATCATTCAATTTTAGTAGGTATGGATATATTTTAATCTGTTGGGAAAAATCCAAGTGTGAGTCAAAAAGTCCCACATTGGATAGAAAAGACAAAGTTAAACACTATATAAAAATAAAGATCCATAACAACATTGCCTTAAGGTTTTGGTGTAAAAGTGGTGTCTAAGATCTTATGTGTAAGACTAATGTCATATAACCATATAGAACCACAATCTCTCAATAACCATGATTATAACCCATATATATGAAAGAATATATAACCAACACCGTCTTATCTTATAACTAAGCAATCCAAAACATATAATCATCATAGTTTTGTCTGTTTCCCACATATAAGATCTTCACTAAATGAATTGCTAGTGTTGCAGTTGAAACTGTCCAATATATAAATACTATAACACTATTCGTGTATCTTCAAATGCATGCATCAGACAAGTAATTATCATCGAGTTTTCAGTGAATTAAACTCACGGCAAGGAAAATATCAAGTCGTAAAGGGCAAGATTTTTCATTGAAACCAATTTTCAACCCTTATCAAGTCAATACTTCGTTCCTGTCAATCGTCAAATTATACAAGTACGTTAACTGGTTGACAAAAACTTCGACACAAGTTAATTTGTAATGGTAACTCTATTCGCTTATAAATTGATCGTGTTAATTTCGTAAAAACAAGTATTGCCACAAATCTGGTCATCCAAAATTGTGTTCTGTAATAAAGTTGTGGATAAAAAATAAAACATGAAAATTTCTGCATAACTTTCACTCATTTCTTAGCGCCTACTATAAGAACAGAAAAATTAAAGCACATTCTGGAAATATCCCAGTAAAGACCAACTACATCACCTAACCTTAAGTTCCTTCTCCGGAAAAAATCATGGAACCAGTTAATCGTTGAAATATGAGAATTTGAGTGTTTGGTGAGAATGAGAGTTGCTCATTGTTGGTGTCCACAACTTCAATTCCTTCTTTAATCTCAGCAGAAGTAGCTTTGATCACAGGCAACAAGAACCTCTTTTTAGATCATGTTCTTGTAGTTGTTTCTTGATATTCCAAGGGTCTTGTGCCTTCTGAAATAATCCACGAAGACGACCTGTCTGTAGCTTCAGCCTTCGCGATTTTTCTGCCACATTTTTCTGTTTCACGGTTGCTGACACTTTCTGCTGCTTCGCTGTTGCCAATTGTTCTGCCACATTCTGCTCCTCCACTGGAATATTCTGTAATGTCATGATTTCTAAACATTCTGGAGCATTCTGACCTTCAGTGACAATGTTCTGGAATTCCATGAAAATTTTCTGCAGTTTCATGTAATCCAAATGTTCTTCTCGGTCATTTTGCTCTTCCATGAGAGTATTCTTTATTTCCATGAGAACATTCTTCAGTTTCATGATGTCCGAATGTTCTTGAACATTCTGCTCTTCCTTGGCTGCAAAATTTCCTTGCACATTTTGCAGCTCCATGATCGCAAATTGTTCTGTCACATTTTTCAGCTTCATGGTTGCTAAAACATTCTGCTCCTCCACGGTTAAGATATCAATGAGATGATGTTGCTGCTCCATGCTTAACAAAGGATATTCATCATTCTGCTGATCCATCTGAAAATATTGCTGCTCCAGCGGCTCCACGGTAACCAAATGTCCTTGAACCTTCTCCTGCTCCTTGGTAAAGAAAAGTTTCTGAACATTCTGCGGCTCCGAGGTAGTTAAATATACTTCATCATTCTGCTGCTGCCCCATGGTTTCTGAACGTTCTTGACCATAATGCTTCTCCATTATTCTTTTCAGTAGTTCCATGGCTATCAATTTTTTTCGAACATTCTGCTCCTCCAGGAGAATATTCTCCAGCGCCATGCTTTCCAAATACAGTAGAGCGTTCTGCCTTTCCAATTCTATGGCAGTATTCTGCAATAGTTTCATGATATCCAAATGTTCTTGGTGATTCTGCACTTCCATGAACATATTCTGTGGTTGCATGAAATCATTGTGCAGCTCTATGGTTTCCAAATGTTCCTCAACATTCCGATGCTCCGTGGTTTCAAACTGTTTCTCAACATTCTGCAGCTGCATTCTTTTCGAATCTTCTTCAATGTTCTGCTGCTCCATGATATCCAAATTTAAATCTGAAATATTCTCAACCCTCAGGGCTGGCAAATTTATATATGGAACACTATATATGTTGCTGTGAGTGTCCTCTTCCCTACAAATTATATCAAAGCATATCAGGGGATGTGAAATTATTAACCTTCAAACAATACTAGCTTTTTCATTTTCAACAAGAACGTACATTTTCTTAGAAAGAAAATACACAAGCCATGCAATAGCCACTGAAAGAAAAATTAGAATGATTGGTCAAGATACACCCCATTACAGGTAAAATTGGATAGCAGATACAGAGTGATAAGAAGAAAAAGAAACAAAAGAAAAGAAGTGATAAATGTAGATACATACACACCATTACAGGTAATTTCTGATATATACCAGAAAGAGAGTGATTAGAAGAAAAAAGAGAACAAAGAAAAGTGATAGTGAAGAAAACTAACATGAAGAAAAAGAATTGAGAATGTAAGGCTTTGTTGGTATTGGGAGTTCTTTGCTGCGCTTGAAATCCTCTTGGGACTCGTTATAAGAACAACCAGTGACAACCTCCTTCCAATATTCCTTTTTCCTTTTTTGTTTCTCTTTCCCTGTGTTACTTCGATCAGAGGAATGATATAACTGAATGAACGCGATGCCATGACCTACTTGCATTGTTACTATATATATACACCCTTTAACCGAATAACTGTTTGCAGTGATTCCAACTGCTAAACTCTAACTGTTAGTACTCATGCATGCTCCTTGCCATGCACACTCACTAATGTGAATATAATAAGAACGTGTGGGGTTTCTTTCTTAATTTTCTAATTCTAATAAAACATTTTTTTCTTATTTAAGCAGTGATATATTTAAACATTCAATAACTTCAGAGTTAATGCTTATAGTCTCTCGTTTAAGCAGTGATTTATCACTTTTTGTATACAAAGTTTATATTGTAAGCTAATTTTTCCGTTAAATCAGCTATGGTTAAGCTAACACTAACCCAAATAAACATTAAAAAGTAATAATATTAGTGTTTGCTCAACTGACACTAACTCAAATAAATGTTAGAAATAAATAGTTATCGCCACCTTAGTTGACACTAAGTTCTATATTATCAATGCACGTGTGTTTGTCATAACAAATACGAACTGAAAATTTTTATTAAACTAAATGTCAAATATTCTCACACAATTTTTCTTTCACTTTCTATATAAAACTTAACACACCTTTTTTTTTTTCTTTCACAAATCTCCTTACACTTATCTTCTTTGTTCATATTTATATTATTCATTCACATTCATCACATTCATCCACACACATTTTCTTCATCTACATTTTTTTCTCATCTCCTTCATTCACATTTATCTCTTCATCTCCTTCAGTCATAATGAATACGCTTCATCCACTATAATTTTTTTTTCTATTTTTTTCATTTATACTTGTTAAACATGGAGGTGACGTACAAGAACTTCTTTTGAAGTTAGAGCCATTAGCATCGGCTAAATTAACGTAAATTAAATTAATTTTAAAAATAGATTTTAATTAGCATTGACTAAACCAACACAAAATTAAATAAAATTAAAAAAAAAAAGTATTAGCATCTACTTGGCAAATGCTAAACTACTTTAAAAATCAATTTCAATTTAGTGATGTATTAACGTCAACTTGTGTACAACACAAAATTGGTAGCTTGTGTAATATTTTTATAAAGGATAATGATAGAATGCCTCACTTATTTGACCCAATTTTTACTCGTCTACGTGGCATGGGTTATTTTATGTTTTTTAAATATGAAAAGAGAAGTAACGTGTGAGAAAAGCAAGAGTGAACATTGCGGTTTGAAGGTCACGTGCTACACAGGAAAACTAAGAAAAAAAGAAGTGAACGTTGCGGTTTAGGAAAAAGCGAGAGTGCGGTTTTGGGAAAGAAAAACAGAGGTGGGCTTTGTGGCTGTCGATCGCTGCTAATCGCTGGGAGCAACTTCCTCGACAATTGGAAGCCCTAATTTTGGTGTTCTTCTTCTTCAAATCAAAGGCCAATTTGGTATGTTTTACTTCCCCGATTGCAATCCCGTATTTTTGTGTTGTTTTTCCCCAAATGAAACCCTATTATCGTATGTTCTTGTTCCACGATTGAAACCCTATTTTTCACTCATGGTTGGATGGACATTCGAACAGATTATCACATTTCCGGTGATCGTCATGTCCAGTTCCGCTACACTGGGAACAACCGTTTTGAGATCATCGTGTTTCCAGGGACATGTACTGAACTTAGCATACAGAGGTATTTGCGCCATGCCGCCACTGAGTTTCATGACACAATCTTTTGTGTGAGGTTGACCAGTTATCAAAGTCGAAGGTCTCATCTATATGTCAAGTTTTTTATTTTCATTAAGCACATGTTAACCTCACATTAATTGGGATACTGAAAAAAAAAATTATGTTTTTTGCCAATCAGGACCTTAACACCAAATTTGCTACCTTGATCAAGAGCAAGCATATCAATCAAGTCATTCTTAGTGGTCCTAATAGTGTTGTAGTATGCAAACTTCTAATTTCAGATTCACCCCGCTCCACCAAGATTGGGAAGGGTTGGAAGGAATTTTGCAATGAACATCAATTGAAAGAAGGAGATCGTATGCTCTTTGAAGTGGATCACGCTGATGCCGATGAATTCATTACTGTCTTTGTCAACAAATGTTTGTGTGACGAGTAACTATGATGTTCAAACAATTAGATGTGATGTTATGAATGTTAAGGTTTTTTGTTAAATCTGATATTTGTGTTTTGTGCTGAATGAGGTCCTACTTTAATTATATGTCTTCCTTGTGGTATTAGAATGAAGTGTACTTTTCTAATTCAATAAGTGTCTTTTTCAAGTCAAGTTTTTGTACGAGCAGTATTGGAACTGGTTTTCAAGTGTATTTTTACATAAAATCTGGTTTGGAGACAATGCAAAAGCCATGCAAATAATTCCATCAGCGCGAATCATCAGCAAACAACTTAAAAAAGTGATTGGAATTGAAGATAGAAAAAAAAACCAACTTCTCTAGTACGAGAATGAAGTGTACTTTTCTTATTCAATAAGTGTCTTTTTCAACTCAACTTTTGGTACGAGCAGTACTGGAAATGGTTTTCAAGTGTATTTTTATAGAAAGTCTGGTTTGGACACAATGCAAAAGCCATCCAAATAATTTCATCACCGTGAATCATCAATAAACAACTTAAAGAAGTGATTGAAATTGAAGATAGAAAAAAAAACAACTTCTCTAGTACGAGAATGAAGTATACTTTTGTTATTCAATAAGTGTCTTTTTCATCTCAACTTTTGGTATGAGCAGTACTGGAAATGGTTTTCAAGTGTATTTTTACAGAAAGTCTGGTTTGGACACAATGAAAAAGCCATCCAAATAATTCATCATCGTGAATCATCAGCAAACAACTTAAAAAAGTTATTGGAATTGAAGATAGAAAAAAAAAACTTCTCTAGTACAAGAATGAAGTATTCTTTTCTTATTCAATAAGTGTCTTTTCCAACTCAAATTTTGATACGAGCAGTACTGGTAATGGTTTTCAAGTGTATTTTTACAGAAAGTCTGGTTTGGACACAATGCAAAAGCCATCCAAATAATTCCATCACCGTGAATCATCAACAAACAACTTAAAAAAGTGATTGGAATTGAAGATAGAAAAAAAAACCAACTTCTCTGGTACGAGAATGAAGTGTATCTTCTAATTCAATAAGTGCCCTTTTCAAGTCAAGTTTTGGTACGAGCAGTTTTGGAACTGGTTTTCAAGTGTATTTTTACATAAAAACTTGTTTGGACATAATGCAAAAGCCATCCAAATAATTTCATCACCGTGAATCATCAATAAACAACTTAAAGAAGTGATTGAAATTGAATATAGAAAAAAAAAAACAACTTCTCTAGTACGAGTGATGAAGGAACGTCTCGGATTTGGGGATGAATTTCGTCTTGTACAGGAATGGTATGAACCCTAAAACGAAAAGGGGAAAATGGAAGACGTCGATTTGGGGGTTTTCGGAACGAGAGGAAATCACGCCACTTGGAGGAGGTTCCAAGATAAGTGAGGAAGATCCGCCACTTTGAATCGGAGATTCAAAGATAAGGATCGGTGGTTCTGAGGAGAACCTCGAGACTTGAGAGAAAACTCAAATTTTCATATAACTCAAATCTGAATACAAATGTGTCTCACAATGGCTTATATACTATGGGCCGAAACACCAAAAAGGCCCAACAAAACTAAAAGTCTGGTAAAGCCCAAACAAAAACATTACAAGAATTATAAGAGTTCCTATTCTATGATCTAAAGCTAATCCGATATCTCTTTAAAGGTCTTGGGCATGATCCCATCAACTGCTCTGAAAACCATGTGACGATCCCGAACCACGCCTCCATCACAATCTCTTATTATTAAGGTGTTTGGAGATTGTCCTCCAGGATCAAAGATAAACCTGCAGAACACATCAAAGAGTTTCAACACAACTATACGATTCATAGTGAAACACAAGGGAAAACAACCCATAGTAATCATAATAGAAAAAGAGTGTCCTTGAAATCCCTTAGGATTTTCAAGATAGGACAAACATACAAGAAGATGATTAAAGTCAGGTTCATGTGTTGCCCATGTTATGGTTGCCTTTTCTATCATCTTGTCCTCACCCCATTGCTTATGCTATTTCTCCTTAATGTATAAGTCTTCCCTAGGCATTATGACAAAAAGAGAGGGATTAGTAAGTGTTCCCAATGAAAATGCAAGATCATGGTGTGAATGGGAACAACAATTTAACGCATTATCATCCCCCTCTAAGGATTTCATCTCAACCATGAATTTCAAGTGTGTGAGGAGAGATTCATTCTTGTGTTTCTCTCTTTGTTCTTCTTCTTCCTTTGCTCTTTGTTCTTTCTCTTCTCGCTCTTTTAGCTCTTGCTCTTTTCTTTCTCTAAGCTCTTTCATCTTTTGTTCTCTTTCTCTCATCTCCAGCTCTTTTTCCTCTTTTAACTCTCTCTCTTGTCTTGCCTTTTCCCACTCCCTTTTTGCTTGTTGCTCTCGTCTGACTTCGAGCTTTTGCCTAACACTCCTCTTCACCTCTTTCAAGTATACAATGTAATCTTGGAGATCTTGAAGATTCATGTACTTTGCGTTCCAATTAGGACATTGATAATTTTCATGTCCATATCCTTCACACTTGGTGCAT
>Ga0214545_1012810_pt1 | contig 10732 bp, 6 predicted proteins | sample CNSS4metaG_FD_160064 | JGI IMG/M metagenome (GOLD analysis project Ga0214545, IMG submission 160064) | Root nodule microbial communities from cowpea collected in UCLA plant growth center, Los Angeles, California, USA - CNSS4 | ecosystem: Host-associated > Plants > Roots > Nodule | place: USA...
AGTTACTCTCACGTGGGGATACGAGCGAGGTAGGTTCGTATGTTCCGTGCTCACGTTGAGAGATGCCACGTGCGGGGAGGTACGGGGGCTGGTGGATCACATGTGTTGGACTACGGGCGGGCAGGTCCGTAGAGTAGGACTACGAGCGGGGAGGTTCGTAGAGCAGGACTACGAGCGGGGAGGTTCGTAGAGGCAGGACCACGAGCGGGTAGGTTCGTGTGAGCATCAGATTCCCGAGTTCAAGGCTAACAAATTGTATGATTTGAAGACTGATAAGTCTTGGGGTTAAGGTCTTGGCCAAGAATTTTAGATAATGAATAAGATGGGTAAATGATCTATCTTGTGTTTTATATGCTTGTTATTTTATTTTCTCAGCTCACCCTTTCTGCTTGTGTTTGGCGATGATCGTGTAATTCGTTACACAGGAGCAGATGTTGATACAGGTGGTGCTGAGGATGTTCAGATGGCGGAGTGAGGGCTAGCATGGGATTAGAGCTAGAGTTTTACTCATATGTATTTTATGTTTTAAATACAAATTTTGGGAACTTGTAATATTTTATGAATTCAGTTATGAGTTTTGGCGCGCTATCTTAATAAATTGAATTTTTCCCGCGTTGGGATTCTTACCGAGATGACTATTAATGAATTTATTTCTTTTATTATTTATTTTTAAGTAATATTCCCTAGGGATGTTACAGGAGGTACACGACTTATCTTTCTTTTTGTTAGTTCAAGAAGGATACGACCTATCTGGCCTTCACAATATAGTAGTTAATTACCTGTAACATGGTAGCAATTAGAAATGAATGTTGACTACTTACAAATTTATTAAGTTTTCCTTTTTTATAGTGAGAATGATGTTTACTTAAATATAGGGCTTGGGATGTAAAAATGTTTGTCAGGACTAGGGATGACAAAAATATTCGTGCTCATAGGTATCCATGAATAAAATATGCAGTAGATAATTAGTACTCATAGGTATTTATTATCCGCGGGTACAAGTATTTTAACACTCATTTATAAACGGGACAGATGTGGGTATCATACTACCCATACCTGCGGGTATTCGTTACTCACAAACAATTAAAATTTAATTTAGATTTTACAAAGTTAAATTTAATTAAAATTAAAATTTAATTGATATTTTATTAGATAAAATTTAATTAAAATTAAAATTAAAATTATATTTTAGTTTACATTTTTTTGTAATTTTGTTTAAATTTATTTTAAAAATTTATAAAATATCATTTTTAAATATTTACAAGTATCCATGGTTACCCGCGGTTTTAAAAAGTCCACGAATATTTTTTAAATAAGTATCCAGCAAGTAACGAGTATATTCTTTTGTTACGGGTCGAGTAGCATGTAGACATTATTTATGTCTGACTCGACCCGTTGTCATTTCTAGTCACAACATATATTTAGTTTTTGACTATTTTATTTATTATTTATTTATATTTTATTTTATTTTTTGGAATTTTTAGTATTTTACGAATTATTTTATTTTTTTTTTAAACATTTGAAACCCAATTTAATTTGTAAAATTATCCAAAAAAATACTTTAAAATAACATTAATATTAGTTTGAAGTAAAATTGTATGATTCAAATTACATTATTCAATGAGAAAATTAAACAATAGCAAATAAAATAATATACCAGTTATACTCAACTAATTTTTTGTCATACAAGTCATTAATTATAAACAACAAATATTTTTTTCTCTAAAGTTGAACCACAATTTTATTATCAAAGACTCATAATTGAATAATTGAATGGTTTTACAATATGTTTAACAAGTAAGGGGGCAATAATGCGTAAACAAGTGGATTTTTAATTATTTATATATTATATTTGATATCTTAAAATATAAATGTTAAGTTAAATTTAAGTTCGTCTCCAAAAATTAATAATTTGACAACTTAAATTTATTATTACCGAAAAAAATGCCTCAAACATATATATATATATATATATATATATATATATATATATATATATAAATATAATAAACTTAATTAAATGAAACACCACATAGAATAATATTAAGAACATTGTCATGGAGTAGAAATGTCACTCCTTACCGTTATCCAAAATACTTGGAGAGAAAAACTAAGGCATACCATGATGCCATTAACAAAACGAAATAAAGGTTTAACAGTATCCAAAATATATGCTCATGGAATAAGATAGTACATAGGTCATAGTGCCTTAAAAGAAAACTCGGAGTAAGGGGATCCAACCCAAGATAAGCTACGCAGCGGAGTTTCCATCACCCTAATGACCACGAGGAGTTCCCACATCTGCTCACATCAGTAAATTGATGATCATCACAAAAGGAGAAAACCACACACAAAACACATAAGCAAACAGAAAGGGTAAGTTAGAGTAAAAAAGTTTTATCATACAATTGAGCATGCAATTTAAAAGTCAATAATACATGAATCAACCAAGCATGTGATAGCAACCAAGCAAGACTCTAAGACGCAATTATCCGGATACATATAATCAGTCAGATTCACTAGATGCTTACACTTGTGGTGGCCTCTACTGCTCTGTAGAGTCATTGCCAATGGGTTTCACCCTACCACGCACAAGATTAGCCTTCAAACATCTAAGGCCATTATCCTGCCAAAGACTAGGGCCTTTTACTACTCTCACCACTTGAGTCAGTACGCTCTACTTGAGAATAACTAACTCTTTAGAGCTTCAGGATGCAATCCTTACTTAATTATATACTGAGGCACCACCATGAAACCTTACTAAGAGGTTCGTGGAATTACGTCTATTGCCTGAGGCACCACCATGAGCTCTCACTAAAAGGGTCATGGAATTACGTCCATTACATGAGACACCACCATGAGCTCTCACCAAGAGGGTCATGGAATTATGTCCATTACATGAGGCACCACCATGAACTCTCATCAAGAGGTTCATGGAATTACGTCCATTCCATACCATAGCCATGTCTCACCAACCAAATCAAAGATTTATCATACATACCAATCTCATACCAATATTCTACCAACCATCCATCATGTTTCATACGCATAATCATACAAAGGTCATAAATTCAAGTCCATAAATCATATAATACAAGCATATTCACATACTGCATACTTTAAATAGGATAATCCAATTAAGCATACAACCAACAACCAAAAACATAGGAGAAAACAGCCATAGAGCAAGTTCCTGCACCAGTCTCGCTCAAGCCATGGACCCTCGCTTAGGCGAAAGTGGTCTTTCGCTCAAGCTATAGGCCCTCGCTTAGGCGAGACTGCCAACAGAGAGGCCTGTAGGATTTCGCGAGCTCTCGCTTGGGCGAGACCTCCTCGCTTGAGCGAGACTGCTCTTCACCCAAAGGTGAGGTCTCTTGCCTAAGCTCAACCATGCGAAACACAACAGGCACCCACGAGTTCTCGCTTAAGCGAGACCCTCTTGCTTGAGCGAGATGCTTCATCGCTTAGAACAAAAGCTCTCCGCCTGAGCGAGAGCGCGAGCAGGAACCAGGGTAAGGTTCTGTTATTCTCGCCTAGGCGAGACAAGCTCGCTTGGACGAAAATATCAGCCATCGCCACTGTTCAAACAGAAAACAACTAGGCTTTCAACATCAAATAACATTTAAGGTTTTCCAGGCATCCACAATAACATATAAGTCATATAAACACGAAATAAAGCTGAAATAAGCAGATTATAGTAAAAACATGTGAACCCTAGCTTTCCTTACCTGGAAAAGGCTAACAAAAGACATAGACTCCCAAATAGCTGAGCACTATAGCTCCAGGAGCAAATTCGTGAGCTGCAACATTGGTACAAATTGAACACGAAGTTACTAAGGTGAACCCTAACATGAACCACGAAAAATCAAACCAGAGGAGGAAGAGTATGAGTTGGGAACCAACTTACGTGGAAGAGAAATGAGTTTGAGCTAACTGAGGCCAAACCCTAGCAGAGTTCGTTGTTGCAACTCTAAGAGGGAGGAGAAGAAGAGTTTTCTGAAAAGTGGCAGAATGAGAGGGTTAGAACTGGTTTAAGAGTTTTGGGCACCCTATGGACCAATCTTAGGCCCAACAGATTAAAATAGACCCTTAAACCTTGGGGAAAATAAATAAATGGGCCTTACAATTATTAAAGACTCATAATTGAATGGTTTTACAATATGTTTAACAAGTAAGTGGGCAATAAGGCGTAAACAAGTGGATTTTTAATTATTTATATATTATATTTATATCTTAAAATATAAATGTTAAGTTAAATTTAAGTTTGTTTCCTAAAATTAATAATTTGACAACTTAAATTTATTATTACCGAAAAAAGATGCCTCGAACATATGCGTGTTTACTCATGCCTCTTTTTTTGTGTTTGTGTCAATTTCTATTCAATTGCACATGAAATTGGTTATACAAAATCCCACCTACCTTATAACAAACATTTAAACTAACGCAAAATTTGTTTAAACAACCACATTCATCCTCTATGATTTTTCTCATAAATAATAAACAACTCACTCCTAAAATGAAGAGAAAAGAAAAGGAAAATAGTGGAGAGGTAAGGACTTCCTATTGTCTCACAAATTTTAACTAATAATATTATAATGAAAATATATTATGAAAAAAATATATATTTCAACTAAAGAAAATTTTAAAAATTAGTAGACATTATTAATAACGTGTATAGGATAAACAAATTGTATTTTATAACTTATCAAACTTATATTTTACATTTTAAATTTAATTTAAGAAATAGAAATAGTATATATGAATAATATCTAATAACATATCCAATTTAAAAAAAATTAAAATATGTATAATTAGTAATAATTTTTATTCGTGGAAATGAACGTTCCTGACTCAAACTCATGACCACAAGTTCAACAGCCTTGTGCTCTACCAAGAAAACAAACAACGTACTGCAGAAGTGTTTAGGAGAAGAGTGCATTGTCCACCATAAGGCTCAAACCCATGACCACAAGGTTAAGAGCCTTGCATTCTACCAATTGAGTTTAGGAGAAGAGTGCATTGCCCACCATAAGGCTTAAATCCATGATCACAAGGTTAAGAGCCTTGCACTCTACAAACTGAGCTAGACGGGTTTGATACAAGGTACAATTTACAATTGAAAATTCAACTAAGGGAAGTAGACAGTTTCGCAAGCACACAGTTTAGTTTCATATGTGTTTTAAAAAATCAGAGAAAAAAAAAGAGATGAAAGTAGGCATATGTAATATTAATTGGGATGATTGTATATATCCAACCATAAACTTGAATAATGTTCACATGAATAGATCATTTATTAGCAAAGACAAGAACATCTTAATTAACGAAGATTTGACGATTTTAAAGATAGTTAAATTTGGTTACATTAAGATTCCAATTTAGAAAGCTATTCTTACCGTTTGTTTATTAATCACTTAATTTCTTATTATTTTTTAAATTTGCTTTCCATGCAATGTGTCAACTAGGGATGAGGGATGGTCCTTCCTAAGGACCAAGGGAGCCAAGACTCCCCCAATTTTATTTTTTCATTTTGTTTTTTAAATATATTTTAAAAATATTTTTATATTATTATTGTTAAATATAGAAAAAAATTGTATAGAGTTAATTTTTTTTTGTCTAAAGTACACATTGGATGAAATATTTATAATAAAGAGTGATACAAATATATATAATAATCAAACATAAATATGGTAAATAAAAAATATTGTTATAAAAAAGGTCAATAATATCTACCGATATCAAACAATGTTTTCCTAATAAACAATAGATGTTATGTTTCCCCAATTAACATAAAATGTAATATATCTAACAATTATATTATTTATATTAAGTTAGTTTAAAAATTTTTTTTTTTATTTTTTAAACTTGAAAACAAAGTTTTCCATTCTATACTTTTTTTTTGGTTTCTTTGTCTTCCATACCTCTATCTCTCTCTCACCTCTCATTTCTAACTTAATTTTCAAGCTCAATCTTTCATTATTTTAAAATTTAAGTTCCATCACATTGAAATTGAGGATTTAAGGATTATTTTGGATCGAATAATTTTTTCTTTTGAGTAAGCTCATTTTCTAATTTTGTTTTTTTTTAAGCAATCTATTTTCTTTTTACGTGTGGTTTTGGGTTTAGGGTAAAAGAATGGTTTCTCTTAACAGGGAGGTTTGCGATGAAGATGAAAAAATGCATCTACATCAACTAAACTTGAGAAATTTCATGAGTTCAAAATTTAAAGAAAAGGAAAAACAACTCTCTAAAGTTCATAGAATTATAATTAATGAATTTGAAAATTCTTTAACAAGTAGTATGATAGTATATATTGAAAAGAATATTGCAATAAGTTTTAGTTCTTGTTCAATTATCAAAGATTTTAAGTCATTGAAGAACGCAGAGGAACACTTTGATTAAAAATAAACTTTAACATTTAATGATAGTTTTTTATGGTTATTTTATGATATGATAATAAATGATAGTCATATATTTTTTGATTTTACTATTATGTATGTTTGTTTTGAGTAGAAGAAATAAAAAGAGGAAAAAAATATATCTTCTTAATTAAAATAATAATAATAATTATGGCACCTATGAACTTTTTGTCCAAGTTTTGTTATTGGGGTTAGGTCAAGCACGGATAATACCTACCCATTACATAAAAAAAAATTCAACCCCTTGCACGTCCCTTTATCAATCCAAGTTTTATAATTTTTTTAAAAGAAAATTACAAAAAAATAAACAAATTATTATCTATAACAATATAAAAAGAAGAATCTCTCTTTTGTGTCCATATTTTAAAATACCAATTTTACCCTTTAAAATATAATTATTTATTACATTTTTGAAAATTAACTATTACTTTTACAAACATTTTTAAAAAATTGTCTATCTTTGCTTCTTCTCTCTTTCTCTATTTATCAACAATTATGCTCTTATCTTTTTTGATATATTTCTCTTTATTTTTAATAAATATAATTTTATTTTATATATTAACTTAAAAACTTATCATCATCTACTAATATAATATCATGCATATTTAAAAAATGCGTACACACAGGCGCGACAGCGCTTGTATATAATCAAATATAAAATAAATTTTAATTATAATTTAATTTAACCTAATAAAATATAAGTCACGACTACATGTTAAGAGCCTTGCGTTCTACCACCTGAGTTAAACGGCTTTATGCAAAAATTTAATGTAGAATGCTTGAATTGAAATATTCCTCTGAGGAAAGTCAAACTATAAACTTGAATAATTTTCACATGAATAGATAATTTATTAGAAAAGAGAATGACATCTTAATTAATAAAGGTTTGACAATTTTAAGGATAGTTAAATTTTGTTACGTTAAGATTTCAATCTAGAGAGTTATTATTACCATTGCTTTATTAATTACTCAATATCTTATTACTTTTCAATTTGATTTCCATGCAATGAGTCAACTAGAGATTACAATCGGGCATAGAAAATGCCTACTCGCAGAAATAAAAAATTCAACCCGTTATCCATCTCGTTACCCATAGGATTGTCGCAGACATTTAAAAAAAAAGTTGTTTTACAATTTTTTAAAACAAAATCTAAATAAAATTATAAAAAAATATAAATTATAATATAAATTAAAATAAACATAAATTAAATTTTAACATTAACTAAATTTAACCTAATAAAAAATAAAATAAATTTTAATTTTAATGTGTCAATACCCTATTTTGTCCAGGTTATAATGTATTTTACCTTTTTTTTCTCATAATCTTATTTTACTTTTCATCTTATTTTACTTTTATTTATTATTTATTATTATTCTATTATTATTTTATTTTATTTTATATTTATATTTTGTTTTATTTTTATTTTATTTTGTTTTATTTTTTTTTTGTTTTAATCTTATTTTATTTACAATTTTCTTTATTTTCCTTTTTTACTTTTTATTATTTAAGAAAAAAAAAATGAAATGAAAAAAGAAAAAAAGACCAAGAGGTTAACGTAAGGTCTCTGATGGCTAGCTGGCCATGATCACTGAAGAAGGAGGGAGCAGGAAGCAACATCTGCTTTCAGCCTTATCACACGTCGTCTTGAGGTGGGAAAGGAAGAGAGCAGAGACACAACAAATATCACCAGAGTCCCCCTTTATTCATGGATGAACCTTCTTCACTCAAGGGGGCTCTTTCTCATCCTGTTCTCTGCAAAACAAAAAAACACCTTCGTCCTCAAGATTCCAACAAAAACACCATAATCCATTGACGCCCCCTTTATTCACTCAACAGATTCTCCTCCTCCCATTCCCTCCATTTATCCCTGCCTTCTCCATCCCAATCTCGCAGCATTCCCATTCACCTCAACATCACAATACCATCTCAACCTGCAAACAAAATACACAAGCAAAAAATCAGAATCACAACTCCATCCCCGCAATACATCATCACACCGGGTCAGAATCCCATTCCTGCACAAAGCTCTCACGTTTCATCTTTCCCAATCGTTTACACCCAGCGCAGAACAGTGAAACAAAGGAAAGGATAAAGACTTTCGCCAGCGATTTGGGGTTTAGGACACAAACCTGTGCACGAATCGAGTTTATGTTTGAGTGATTGGCGTCTCCGGCAGTGTTCTCAGCAAGCAGTGATGGCGTCGCGGCGGCAGTCCAGATCGTGACTGTCTAGGTTGGCAAATGCGAACGCGAGGCTGGAGAGGTGACAGGAGCGGCGACAGCTCCGTCGACGATGGTCGTCGTCGTCGCTGGCGTTTAAGGTGGAGCAGACGCGCGTCCCAGGGGCTAGAGCGGCGTGGTGGCCGAAACGGGTGCAGCGTAGGTGGGTTCGTTTTGTTGGTGCTGTGAGGCAGTGGAGTTGTCTGGCCGTGAGTGAGGGTTGGTGGAAGGAGAATAAACTCTCTTTAGGGTTTTGCTTTCTATGTTTAAGAGTTATTTTTGGGTTTAGGTTTAAATTTGCTCCCATTAACTTCCTGCACCACCATTTTTAATATTCTCACCCTTCTGTGTATTGTTTCAGGTCTTACTCTGTGCACTCCTTTTTCCTTTATCTTGCACCCCTGTTTTAATTTTTGCTGCGAGTACCCCTGATATTTACTAACCTCGCACCCCTGCCACACTTGTTTCATACTTTACTCTGCGCACCTCCTTTTTTCTTTACCTCACACCCCTGTTTTAATTTTTGTTGCTAGTACCCATGATATTTACTAACCTCGCACCCCTGCCACACTTGTTTCATACTTTACTCTGCGCACCCCCTTTTTCCTTTACCTCACACCCCTGTTTTAATTTTATCTGCGAGTACCCCTGATATTTACTAACCTTGCACCCCTGCCACCTTTGTTTCATGTTTTACTTCGTGCACCACCATAATTGATAACCTTGCACCCTTGTTTATGTTTATCTTGTTTTGGGCCTATGTTTTATGTTTACTTCATGCACCTCACATGTTACTCATGCACTCTATTATTATTATTATTATTATTATTTTCTCACTTTTGTCCTTTTTGTTATTAAATTTTCTTTTATCCTTTTTTTGTTATTTATCTATTATTTTTTTTCCTTCTAAAAAAAAGAGAAAACAAAAATGTTTTAAATTATAAAAATTACACAAAAATAGAAAAAAATCTAAAAACTAAAAATATTCTCTTTTATTTTATTGTGTTTGTCAGATCGCCCGCACCGTTTGACACTCTTTTTTAAAAATACCAAAAATAGTTTTCTTTTCCTTTTAGTGTCTGTCCGACTACCCGCGTCGTGTGACACATATTTTCAAGTAATTCAAAAATACAAAAAAAAATACAAAATTTTCAAAAATATAAAAATATCAATATTTCAAACAACTACCCTTTTTAAGAACTACGTGATCCTTGATTCTCCATTATGAGATACGTAGGAGCAAGGTCAGTCCTTGTCAGGTTCACCTCCAAAACATCAAATCATTTTCCAAATAGTTTTTTTTTAAATATCTTTTTAAAGAACTACGTAACCCTGATTTCTCATCTTTAATGAGGATACGTAGGATCAAGGTCAATCCTTGTCGGGCCCAAAAAATTAAAAAAAAAACATTTTGTTTCTTTTAGCATTTTTGTCTTATTATTTTTGGGGAAAATTAATATTTTGAAAATCACATCAACTTTACATTTTTAATTAAAGGTACCGCCCTCGGACGGGCGCGATAGGGTGTTAACACCTTCCCTATGCGTAACCGACTCTCGGATCCAAAATCTGGTTTTTTGCAGACTTGTTTTATTTTTATGGTTTTCTATAGTTTTCCAGAATAACTATGGTGGCGACTCCAAATCTCTTTTTAAACCTGTTTTCTTTTTCGGTTCGCCTTCCCGTCGCGATTCCGGTTGCGACAGCTGGCGACTCCACTGGGGACCTAGAGAGTCAAGCCATTTAATTAGATATACAAACTTGATGTGATTTTCTTAATGTTTCTTTCCCCTTTTGTTTTATCTGTGTATTCTTGTCTTTTTATGTGTTTGTATATATTTGCTTCTTGGATTAATTGTTTTATCTGTGTATTCTTGTCTTTTTATGTGTTTGTATACACAATCACGCATAGCATTTTTATATCATACATCACATCTCATGAAAATAAGCGCCTCGTGAGGCAAAAATAGGCATTTCATTATGTCACTCTGCATTCATGCATTTCATTATGTCACTCTGCATATCATGCATGATGTTTCCAAATACTTGTATCACATTTCATCATCATATCATGGGAATAAATGCCTCTTGAGGCA
>Ga0214545_1012812_pt1 | contig 10726 bp, 2 predicted proteins | sample CNSS4metaG_FD_160064 | JGI IMG/M metagenome (GOLD analysis project Ga0214545, IMG submission 160064) | Root nodule microbial communities from cowpea collected in UCLA plant growth center, Los Angeles, California, USA - CNSS4 | ecosystem: Host-associated > Plants > Roots > Nodule | place: USA...
GTCTTGCATTTGAAAGGTTTTGCACAAGTTTTTAAAAGTGTTTTCTTCAATCCTTTGGTGGATTTTGAGTGCTAGCCTTGCCTTGTTACTTTGGGAGTGTGATCTAAACACTTGGGTTGCATTTTGGATTGGAATTGGTCTTGGTTTTCATGTTGTCTAACCTCTAATCCATTTATTTTGTCTCGGATTTGAGTGTTTTTGTTGTAGCAATCATGGAAAGTTCATCAAATGCACCTACACCAAACAAAAATAATACATTGATGAGATTGCTTTGAGATTTGGAGTTGTCTAGGAAGGAGGCCTTTGAACAATTGAGAAAAGACAAGGAGGAAAGTGACCTAAGAATCCAAGAGCACATTGAAAGGCTTGAAGCTATAGATAGAATTTTTCCAATTTCAGAACATCAATCCCCTCTAAGTATTTGCGAAAATGTTTCCTTTAAATTTTTGAACAATTTTTACATATAAAATATGAATTATTTGAACTGTAAACAAAAAAAAATATGGAATTTTTCAAATTTCAGAACTTGTTGGCCAAACGGTTAGTCAAATAAAATAGTAATTGAAAGAAATAAATAAAAATGGAAAAAAGATAAAATAAGATAAATAAAGAAAAATAGGCCGATTCCACTGCTTTTTCAAAATAGGATTCATTATTGGTTTCTTAAAGATTATTGTTATTGATTTCTTGTTTAAGACTTCAAATTAATCAATGTAACTTCTCAATTAATTTGTTGGCGTCCTTACTTTTAACCAAAGTAACTTATCAATCAAAAGAAAAATTTTAGGAAATATTTCTTACTCTTTAGAGTTTAAATAATTCATATTTTATATCTAAAAATTGTGAAAAATTTTAGCAAATACTCAAACAAGATTGATGTTCTGAAATTTGAAAAATTTCATCTTTTAGTAACACTTTTTAAATATTATTTTACTATTTTATTCCTATTTACAATTTAAAAATTTCATATTTTATATATTAAAGTTCCTCAAATTTTCACTAGGAAGACATTCACCAATACTCAGAAGGGATTGGTGTTATGAAAATTCAAGAATTCCATCTTTTTGTAACAAATTTTGAATTTTATTTTTTACTATTTTTTACCATATACAAATTTTGAATTTTATGTTTTACTATTTTTTACTATATACAATTTAAACAAATTTTGCTTTTTACAATATTTCATATTTTATATATTAAAGTTGCTCAAATTTTTTCTAGGAAGACGTTCGCGAATACTCAAAGGGGATTGGTGTTATTAAAATTCATGAGTACCATCTTTTTGTAATAATTTTTTAATTCTATTTTTTACTGTATACAGCTTAAATAATTCATATTCACATATAAAATTTGCTCAAATTTTCAAAAGAAACTTGTTGGCCAATTACTAAGAGGGGTTGGTGTTATGAAACTTGAAAATTTCATCTTTTGGTATTACTTTTTTAATTTTATTACTATGTTTAACTATTTACTATTTAAATAATTCATGTTTTATATATAAATATTGCTCAAAATTTAACGATTAACACATTCGCCAATAATCATAAGGAGGTATACATATGAAATTTGAAAATTTCAATCTTTTTTTAAGAATTTTTTAATTTAATTTACTATTTCTTTTTATTTACAGTATGAATAATTCATATTTTATATATAAAAATTTTCAAAAATTTAAAGGAAACATTTTAGCAAATACATAGAGGGGATTGATGTTCCGAAATTTGAAAAATTCTATCTTTTGGTATCATTTTTTTTTTATTTTTCTAATATGTTTTGCTATTTAAAATTTAAATAATTCATATTTTATATATAAAAATTGCTCAAATTTTCACGATGAACACGTTGACCTATAATCAGAGGAATTGATGTTCTGAAATTTGAAAAATTCCATCTTTTTTTAAGACTTTTTTAATTTATTTTACTATTCAAATTTCATAACACCAATCCCCTCTAAGTGATTGGCCAATAAGATTCTTTTGAAATTTTGAACAAAAATTTTAGACTTTGCTCAAATTAAAATATGAATTAATCAAACTGCAAATATAAAGAAATAATAAAATAAATTAAAAAAGATGGAATTTTTAAAATTTCAGAACATCAATTCCTTCGTATTATAGGTCAACGTGTTCAACGTGAAATTTTGAACAATTTTAATATATAAAATATGAATTATTTAAATTGGAAATAGTAAAACATAGTAAAAAAAATTAAAAAAGTAATACCAAAAGATTGAATTTTTCAAATTTCAGAACAACAATCCCCTTTGAGTGTTTAGTAAAATGTTTCTTTGCAATTTTTGAACAACTTTTATGTATAAAATATAAATCATTTAAGTTGTAAATAAAATGAAATAGTAAAATAAATTAAAAAAGTCTTAAAAAAAGGTGGACCTTTTCAAATTTCAGAGCATCAATTCCCTCCCATTATAGGTGAACGTGTTCATCGTGAAATTTTGGACAATTTTTATATATAAAATATGAATTATTGAAATTGTAAATAGTAAAACATAGTAAAAAAATTAAAAAAGTGATACCAAAGGATGAAAATTTTCAAATTTCAGAACATCAATCCCCTCTGAGTGTTTGCTAAAATGTTTTTTTCAATTTTTGAACAATTTTTATATTTAAATTATGAAATATTTAAACTGTTAATAAAAAGAAATAGTAAAATAAATTAAAAAGTCTTAAAAAAAGATGAAATTTTTCAAATTTTAGAACATCAATTCCCTCTAATTATAGGTCATGTTCATCATGAAATTTTGAGCGATATTTATATATAGAATATGAATTATTTAAATTGTAAATAGTAAAACATAGTAAAAAAATTAAAAAAGTGATTCCAAAAGACGAAATTTTTCAAATTTCATAACATCAGTCCTCTCTAAGTATTTGGCCAACAAGTTTCTTTGGAAATTTTGAGCAAATTCTATATGTAAAATATACATTATTTAAATTGTATATAGTAAAAAATAAAATTTAAAATTTGTTACAAAAACGTTAAATTGTTGAATTTTCATAAAACCAATCCCCTCTGAGTTTTAACAAACGTCTTCCTTGTGAAAATTTGAACAATTTTAATATATAAAATACGAATGATTTAAATTGTAAATAGTAAAACATAGTAAAAAATAGAAAAAGTGATACCAAAAGATTGAATTTTTCAAATTTCAGAACATCAATCCTCTTTGAGTATTTGCTAAAATGTTTCTTTTCAATTTTTAAACAATTTTTATGTATAAAATACGAATTATTTAAATTGTATATATTAAAAAATAAAATGAAAAATTTGTTACAAAAAGGTGGAATTCTTGAATTTTAATAACATCAATCCCCTCTAAGTATTGACGAACGTCTTCCATGTGAAAAATTGAACAATTTTAATATATAAAATATGAATTATTTAAATTCTAAATAGTATAAAATAGTAAAAAAAATATTTAAAAAATGTTGCGAAAAAATGGAATTTTTCAAATTTCAGAACATCAATCCCCTCTGAGTATTTGCTAAAATGTTTCTATTCAATTTTTGAACAATTTTTATATATAAAATACGAATGAATTAAATTGTAAATAAAATGAAATAGTAAAATAAATTAAGAAAGTCTTAAAAAATATGGAATTTTTAATATTTCAGAACATCAATTCCCTCGTATTATATGTCAACGTGAAATTTTAAGCAATTTTAATATATAAAATTTGAATTATTTAAATTGTAAATAGTAAAAAACATAGTAAAAAAATTAAAAAAAGTGATTCTAAAAGACAAAAATTTTCAAATTTCATAACATCGGTCCCCTCTAAGTAATTGGCCAACAAGTTTCTTTGAAAATTTTGAGAAAATTTTATAAATAAAATAAGAATTATTTAAATTGTATAGAGTAAAAAATAGTAAAAAATTAAATTAAACATATGTTACAAAAAGGTGGAATTTTTGAATTGTCATAAAACCAAACCCCTCTGAGTTTTGGCGAAAGTCTTTTTGTGAAAATTTGAGCAATTTTAATATATAAAATGCGAATTATTTAAATTATCAATAGTAAAACATAGTAAAAAATTAAAAAGGTGATACCAAAAGATTGAATTTTTCAAATTTCAGAACATCAATCCCTCCGAGTATTTGATAAAATGTTTCTTTTCAATTTTTGAACAATTTTTATGTATAAAATATGAATTATTTCAATTGTATATGGTAAAAAAAAGTAAAAAATAAAATTCAAAATTTGTTACAAAAAGGTGTAATTCTTTAATTTTCATAACACCAATACCCTTGAGTATTGTCGAACGTCTTCGTTGTGAAAATTTGAGCAATTTTAATACATAAAATATGAATTATTTAAATTCTAAATAATAAAAAATAGTAAAAAATATTTAAAAGATGTTACGAAAAAATGGAATTTTTCAAATTTTAGAACATCAATCCCATCTGAGTATTTGCTAAAATGTTTCTTTTCAATTTTTGAACAATTTTTTTATATAAAATATGAATTAATTAAACTTTAAATAAAAAGAAATAGTAAAAGAAATTAAAAAATTCTTAAAAAAGATGGAATTTTAAAAATTTCAGAACATAAATTCCCTCCGATTATAGGTCAACGTGTTCATCGTGAAATTTTGGGCAATTTTTATATATAAAATAGAGTTATTGAAATTTTAAATAGTAAAACATTAGTAAAAAAAATTAAAAAAAGTGATACCAAAAGATGAAATTTTTTATATTTCAGAGCATCAATCCTCTCTAAGTGTTTGCCAAAATGTTTCTTTTCAATTTTTGAACATTTTTTATATATAAATTATGAGTTATTTAAATTGTAAATAAAAAAAAACAGTAAAATAAATTAAAAAAGTCTTAAAAAAGAATGCAATTTTTCAAATTTCAGAACATCAATTCCCTCTAATTATAGGTCATGTTCATCATGAAATTTTGAGCGATATTTATATATAAAATATAAATTATTTAAATTGTAAATAATAAAATTTAGTAAAAAAATTAAAAAAGTGATTACAAAAGACAATATTTTTCAAATTTCATAACATTAGTCCCCTCTGAATAATTCGCCAACAAGTTTCTTTGGAAATTTTGAGTAAATTTTGTATATAAAGTATGAATTATTTAAATTGTATATAGCAAAAAATTGTAAAACCTAAAATACAAATTTGTTACGAAAGGTAGAATTCTTGAATTTTCATAAAACCAATCCCCTCTAAGTTTTGGCTAAAGTCTTCCTTGTAAAAATTTGAGCAATTTTAATATATAAAATATGAATTATTTAAATTCTAAATAGTAAAAATAGTAAAAAAATAATTAAAAAATGTTACGAAAAAAATGAATTTTTCAAATTTCAGAACATCAATCCTCTCTGAGTATTTGCTAAAATATTTCTTTTCAGTTTTTGAAATATTTTTATATGTAAAATATGAATTATTTAAACTATAAATAAAAATAAATAGTAAAATAAATTTAAAAAGTCTTAAAAAAAGATAATTTTTCAAATTTCAGAACATAAATTCCCTCTATTTATAAGTCAACGTGTTCATCGTGAAGTTTTGGGCAATTTTTATATGTAAAATATGAATTATTAAAATTGTAAATAGTAACACCTAGTAAAAAAAATAAAAAAGTAATTTCAAAAGATGAAATTTTTCAAATTTCATAACATCAATACCCTCTCAAAAGGGAATTGGTGTTTTTAAATTTGAAAAATTTCATCTTTTGGTAATTGTTTTTTAATTTTTTTACCCTTTTCATTGTTTACAATTCAAATGATTCATATTTTATATATCAAAATTGTTCAACATTTCAAAAGAAACACGTTGTTCAATACTCAAAGGGGATTGATGTTTTTAAAGTTGAAAATTATCATCTTTTTGTAATGCTTTTTTCATTCTTTTACCATTTTCACTGTTTAAAATTTAAATAATTCGTATTTTATATATGAAAATTCTTCAAATTTTCAAATAAAACAATTTGGCCAATACTCAAAGGGAATTGGTGTATTACAATTTGAAAACTTTCATCTTTTGGCAACACTTTTTTAATTTTTTTTTACCCTTTTCACCATTTACAATTTAAAGGACTCATGTTATATATAAAAATTGTTCAATATTTCAAAGGAAATATAGTGGGCAATACTAAGAGGGGATTGGTGTTCTTAAATTTGAAAATTTTCATCTTTTGGTAAAGCTTTTTTCATTTTTTTTTACTGTTTTCACCGTTTACAATTTAAAATAATTCATATTTTATATACAAAATTTGTTCAAAATTGCAACAAAACTACTTCGGCAGTTAATCAAAGGGAATTGGTGTTTTTAAATTTGAAAATTTTCATCTTTTGGTAACACTTGTTTAAATTTTTAACCCTTTTCACCATTTACAATTTAAATAATTCATAATTTATATATGAAACTTGTTCAAAATTTCAACAGAACCACTTTTATCATTACTCATAGGGAATTGGTGTTTTTAAATTTGAAAAATTTCATCTTTTGGTGACAATTTTTTAATCCTTTTCACCATTTACAATTTCAATAATTCATAATTTATATATGAAACTTGTTCAAAATTTCAACAGAACCACTTTGGACGTTACTCATAGGGGATTGGTGTTTTTAAATTTGAAAATTTTCATCTTTTGGTGACACTTTTTAACTTTTTTTACCTTTTTCACCGTTTACAATTTAAATAACTCATATGTTATATATAAAAATTGTTCAACATTTCAAAAGAAACACGTTGGGCAATACTTAGAGGGGATTGATGTTTTTAAAGTTGAAAAATATCATCTTTTGGTAACGCTTTTTTCTTTTGTTTTACCGTTTACACCGTTTAAAATTTAAATAATTCATATTTTATATATAAAGTTTGTTCAACATTTCAAAAGAAACACATTGGGAATTACTCAAAGGGATTGTTTTTTTTAAATTTGAAAAATTTTATCTTTTGGTAACGTTTTTTCCTTTTTTTTTTGTTAGAATTGATGCACGAATATTTCACAACCAAGAGGGGGAGTGAATTGGTATTAACAAATTTTGCCTAGTTTTAGCACTTTTGAAATTGTTTTGATAAAACCCTTTGCTTGTTGAATCAATTGAAATAGTGTGGTTTGATGCTTAATGTTTGGAGCATTTATACTATGACAAAATATAGAGAGGAAGAGATAAAGCACACAAAATTTTTATACTGGTTCGATTCCTAAGAATCTACATCCAGTTTCATCTAGCAAACCACAACTAGAGATTTTCACTATATCACAAGAATTTCAAGATTTATAAATACACTTGATAAATCTAAATTCTAAGATAAAGGAACACACACGCAAGGCTTCCACATACTTGCTCAACCACACAACAACAAGGCTATCACACACACTTGCTTTAGATAGAAAACAATAGAAACATATAGTTTCAAACTGTATCAAAACACAAGAACAAAGCCTACAAAATGGATTGAGTACACCTTTTCCAAGACTGAAATTTCTTCATCTTGCCAAGTCAAAATTGAATGTGTCTTGATAGAATTCTTCAAGAGGACCTTCCAAGATAACTCCAAGAACCTGTTTCACACTTCTCTTTCTTTCTTTTGGTTGAACAAATTACCTTTCAGAAAGTGCAGAAACTGTTTTTACATAACAACTGCTATCAGGCACGAACCTAGTTGACTACATTAGTTGGCTAGTCAACTATATTATGCCAGAGTCCAACACCAAGTTCCAGGATATACGTAGTTAACTATATTAGTAACCTAGTCAACTATCGGGGCAACATATTGATATTTTCAGGATATCACATACATGTCATATTAACCAATGTAATGCTATTATGGGCATCATCAAAACCTTAACACATCACACATGCATACATTTAATAACAATATTTTTTACCATTTTCATTGTTCACAATTTAAATAATTCATATTTCATATATGAAATTTGTTCAAAATTGCAACAAAACCTCTTCGGCAGTTACTCAAAGGAAATTGGTGTTTTTAAATTTGAAAATTTTCATCTTTTTGTAACACTTTTTTTTAATATTTTTACCCTTTCATTCTTTACAATTTAAATAATTTGTATTATATATATATTAAAATTGTTCAATATTTCAAATAAAACATTTTGGTCAATACTCAAAGGGAATTGGTGTATTACAATTTGAAAATTTTCATGTTTTGGTAACACTTTTATATTTTTTTTTACCCTTTTCATCGTTTTCAATTTAAATGACTCGTATGTTATATATAAAAATTGATCAACATTTCAAAAGAAAGATGTTGGGCAATACTCAGAGGGGATTTATGTTTTTCAAGTTGAAAAATATCATTTTTTGGTAACGTTTTTTTCATTTTTTTTATTTCCGTTTCCACCGCTTACAGTTTAAATAATTCATATTTTATATATGAAATTTTTTCAAAATTTCAAAAGAAACACTATGGTCGTTATTCAAGGGGAATTAGTGTATTACAATTTAAAAATTTTCATCTTTTGATAACCATTTCTAATTTTTTTTACCCTTACACCATTTACAATTTAAATGACTCGTATGTTATATATAAAAATTGATCAACATTTTAAAAGAAAGACGTTGGGCAATACTCAGAGGGGATTGGTGTTTTTAAAGTTAAAAAATATCATCTTTTGGTAACATTTTTTTCATTTTTTTATATCTGTTTCCACTGCTTACAATTTAAATAATGCATATTTTATATAAGAAAATTGTTCAAAATTTCAAAAGAAACACTATGGTCGTTAATCAAAGGGAATTAGTGTATTACAATTGAAAAATTATCATCTTTTGGTAAAATTTTTAAATTTTTTTACCCTTCTCACGCTTTACAATTTAAATGACTCATGTTATATATAAAAATTGTTGAACATTTCAAAAGAAACACATTGGGCAATACTCAGAGGGGATTAATGTTTTTAAAGTTAAAAATTTTCATATTTTGGTAATGCTTCTTTAATTTTTTTTAACTCTTTTCATTGTTTACAATTTAAATAACTCATATTTCATATATGAAATTTGTTCAGAATTGTAACAAAACCACTTTGGTAGTTACTCAAAGGGAATTGGTGTTTTTAAATTGGAAAAACTTCATCTTTTGGTAACACTTTTTTAATTTTTTTACCCTTTTCATTGTTTACAATTTAAATTATTCATATTTTATATATAAAAATTGTTCAAAATTTTAAAAGAAACACGTTGGGCAATACTCAGAGGGGATTGGTGTTTTTAAAGTTGAATATTTTCATCTTTTGGTAATGCTTTTTTAATTTTTCTAAACCCTTTTCTTTGTTTACAATTTAAATAATTCATATTTTATATATGAAAGTTGTTCAAAATTTTAACAAAACCACATTGGGCAATACTCATAAGGGATTGATGTTTTAAAAGTTGAAAAATATCATTTTTTGGTCGGTTTTTTCATTTTTTTTACCATTTTCACCGTTTAAAATTTAAATAATTCATATTTTATATATTAAAATTTTTCAACATTTCAAAAAATCACGTTGGGCAAAACTCAAAGGTGATTGGTGTTTTGAAATTTTAAAAATTTCATCTTTTGGTAATGCTTTTTTCAATTTTTTACTGTGATAAAAGATAATTTGGGAAAAATATATTTTTAGATAATTTATTTGATATTTTTAAATAATTATATTATAAAATATTAAAAGGATAATAACTACTAAATCTTTTTAAATATGACAAGATCTTCTTGAATCTGTCGTTGACGCGATCAAATTAATACTACTAAACTACAACAACTTTAGTATTGCTAAGATAATAGTCAAGAAAATAGAAAGGGTAAAGTAACCCTAAGTCGTTTCCCAACGAACACCGAATTGATTTTTAACAAGTTAGTTCTTATAAAATCTATACAAAACGGTTAGTCAAATAATATTTGAAAGAAAGAAATAAAAATGAAAAAAGATAAAATAAGATAAAAATAATAATAAAGAAAATAGATTGATTCCACTGCTTTTTTTAAAATAGATCCATCCTCGGTTATCTAAAGATTATTGCTCAATTAATTATTGTTGTAGATTTACAAATTAGTTTGTTAGTGTTCTCACTTTTAACCAAAGTAAATTCTTAATCAAAAGCAAGAACTTTGTAGATTAATCATAGTAAATTTAACCAAAGATATTCTCAATTAAATATTACTATCCTTAATCATGTCCATTTGATGAAGGATTATCTTGTTTCCTTTTAATATTATGAATATGGTGAAGAGTTGTTTAAGGAAAACTCAAGAAAATCCCCACTAGACATTAAGATAGCAAGCTATCTAGATGTGAAGGTCCCTTTCCATGAGTTCAATAGCAGAAGAGATAGTTTAAGGTTCTTAGAAACAAAAATAGCAAGAACACAACCAAAAATGAAAATGCATTGAAAGAAGAAGAACAAATAAAATGGAAGAGAAGATAGTAGTGGTAATGGAAGTGGAGCACGCCACTCATAGAGGGGGCAAAGCCAAACCAAGCTCTAGAGATGAGTGTATGGTGTCGCCACTTGCATAGCAAGATAAGGCAAGAGTTTTTCCTCTCCTTGGGAGGAGGGATAGCTCACAAAAAAATAGGTTGAAAACAAGAGTGTTTAGATTCAAAGTATTCAACCCTTTTACATGTCTAGGAGCACCCCTTATATAGAAGAGTTTAGGGGCCTCTAAGAAAATAAAAGATACCTAAGGATGTCTCTACAAAAACCTAACCCTAGCTTCTAGAAACTAGGTCAAAT